>OLPC01003625.1_pt1 | contig 9956 bp, 10 predicted proteins | sample 1672341 | NCBI WGS metagenome assembly OLPC01 (sample SAMEA3136673, study PRJEB25190) | human gut metagenome | reverse complement strand
CTCACATCTCCCATGTTACTGCTGCATTGCGGTCGCAGACAAGATTTTCTCCTTCTACTTTCAGTTCCGCCACCTGTACAACCGCTTTATTTCGATCGCGCTCCGTAAAACGTGCTTTCTCTTCGTCTGTAAAGTCGCCTTCATTTTCACCGGCATACGGATGACAGAAATAAAAGATAAACGCTCTTCCATCCTTCACGAGAACATCCGCGTGATGTCCCATTCCGGTGTCCATCGCTCTTGTGCCGGATTCCCGTAAAATATCCTCACACCGTGTCCAGTGCGTATAATCTTCCGATGTATAAACTGCAAGCCCGTTCCAGAAATCCGAAATCATCCAGATTTTTCCGCCGAGTTCAAACACATTCGGTCCTTCCTGACCGCAGTCCGCAACCTCTTCTCCAACTGCATCCCAATGATACAAATCGTAGCTGACTGCTGCGTATGTCCTGCTTTCCTTGTCCTCGTCCTTGTACCACATCTTGTATGTATGCGGTGCAATTTCATAAACGCAGGCATCAATCACGCGCTCGGAATCGAGATCAACCCGTCCTTCAAATCTCCAGTCCCAGAGGTTTGTCGAAGTATAATGCAGCATCCATCTCGGATACTCCCAATCGTTTGGAATGCCGGTGATGTAGGAGACATACATGTGATACAAACCCTCTGCCTCGATGATCTCCGGTGCCCAGAACGTATTGTGTCCCGGCTCAATATCAAGTCCCTCAAGTGTTCCGCGGTACAGCCATTTTGTGCCATCCCGGCTTGTTGCAACGCCAAGGGCTGTTCCATGCACCCAGGACACACCGATCGGAACATCCGTGGCACGGCGCTGGGTGTAAAGCAGGTACCACTGTTCTTCTTTTTCATTCCAGATGACCGTCGGATCGGTTGGGCAGTCGTAAATCGGATCCCGGAATAACGGGGATGGTAATGTGACTTTTTGTTTCTGCTCTGCTTTTATGTTCATTGTTTTGTTTCTCCCTTTCACGTTCAAAATTCCTTCTGATTTATGGATTTCCGGAAAACTGTCATCCAAACTCTTCTGTTTGTTTCTATTTTAAAAGTTTCACTCTCTTTTGGGTATGGAATATTTTCATCTGTTTTTGTCAATTTTTCAGCACCTATGGCAACGTTCCGCAAGTTCGCGTGCAGGCACGGACTTCGAATCGCTGACCGCCGAAAAAAAGAATCCCGCTGGCATACCACAGATACAGCGGCAACCAAGCGGGCTTTTCAAATGATCACAGACCAGTCGATCAGCCTTTTACGCTTCCGACCATCACACCTTTTTCGAAGAATTTCTGTGCAAACGGATACACAATAATCAGTGGCAATGCTGACAGAACCATGCAGGCAAGCTCAATGGTTTTGTAGTTTGCCGCAGAATTTGACATGGTTGTCAGGACACTCGATGCGCCGGCACTCATGGTCTCCCCAAGAGATGCTGCAGAAGCACTTGCCTTGGTAATCGAGAGCATATAATACGACAGTGTCTGAATATCTGCAGACTTTGTATAATACAACGTCTGGGTATAATCGTTCCATGTTCCGACTGCGGTAAAAATACCCAGTGCAGAAATAACCGGTTTGGACAATGGAAGAACCATTTTAAAGAAAATGGTATATTCTCCTGCTCCGTCAATTTTTGCCGATTCAATCGCACGGTAGGCATATCCTTCCCGATTTACATCCGATGAAATCAGGGTTTCGCTGCAGTTGCGGAAAAAACCGAATAATGCAGCTCTTTCATGTCTGGATTTCATCCCCTTCCTCTGACGGTCAGAAATCCTCCGGCAGAAAACGCATTCCGTGGTAAACGATTGGATTGGTAGAAATTCCATGCGCCCATGCAACCTGTCTTTCCTGTATTCCTACAGATATTTTCCTAAATCAGTTTCCTCACAATATTCCATCACCAGTTCCCCGTTTTCCACCTTCAGTGGATATGCCACATACCCCGATTCGAAGTAATTTTCCGCATTCCAGCGGTCTCCGATGTAGAGGAGCTGTCCGTTTAAGTTCAGCAGAAATGCTGCCTGGCTCTGGTAGGTAGTTTCGTCGCCAATTTTTTTCAACATGCCCCAGTCGCCTTCCATACTGTCTGCTACGGCGTATTTTCCCTGGTTCGGCGCCCAGCCGGTGCAGAAGGAGGTGATCATGTAGTATTTTTCTTCGCTTTTGATGACTGACGGTGCCTCGCGGTATTCGCCCTGCCATAGACGGTGGACGAGTTTTTCGACGTTTAAATAGTCCTCACTTAGGCGGTATACGTGGAGATCCGCGTTATCGCGTGCTGCGGAAATGAAGTACGCGGTGCCGTCCTCTTCCTGGAACAGTGTGCAGTCTCGCGACATATAGCCATATGGATTGAAGTGACCATGGTATACAAAATCTCCGTCCGGTGTGTCGCACTCTGCGATTCCGATGGCAGCGTCTGTGTAATCTTTTCCGTTTTCAAAATGTACCCATAATACAAATTTCTCCATCTTTTTGTTGTAGAGCACCTTCGGCCGCTCCAGATTTACTTTTCCGCCAGTCTCGCTTATAAGCTGCAGTTTCGTTCGCACGCGGTACGGCTCCATTTTCGATTCCGTCGTCAGAATGTGGTTCCGAAATTCCCAGTTCCGCAGGTCTTTCGAACGGTAGCAGCTCACATAATAATTCTCTCTCCGGTCCTCACCGTACCAGTAAAAATAGCCGCCGTATGAAAGCATCCATCCTCCGTGCGCGTGAATCGGGTTTCCATCAATATCATTCCATAAGGTTCCGTTTTTAAACATCTTATCTCTCCTTTTCTTTTGCATCTGTAAACTGGATATTTCTGCAGTTTTTCATACAAATCGTACCGTGAATTTTTCCGCCGCGAAAAACGAAATTCGATATTTCAGGTCCCACCGTTTCGAATTCGGTCAGCTCAACGGCATTGCAGGGAACCATATTTCTCTCCGTCGTACGGTAAAAAAATAAAGATATTTTTTCTTTCATTCTGTTATCCTCTGTGCGTCCGCCGGTACTCATTCGGCGTCACGCCATATTTTTCTTTAAAAATTTTTGAAAAATACTGGCTCTTCTGATATCCTACGCTTTCCATGATTTCATGTACCCATCGATCTGTTCCGCTGAGCAGTTCTGCCACTTTTTCCATCTTCACATCCGTAATATACGCGGAAAGATTTTTCCCTGTCTCTTCTTTAAATGTTTTTGACAGATACGCCGGATGCAGATGCGCCACTTCTCCTAAAATTTCCAGTGAGAGATCTTCGCCCACATGCTCTGCGATATACTTTTTCACGGCCGAAATACCGTCGTCTGGAAAACTTTCTTCTTTTTCGAAAAATTTTTCCATCACATGTTCCAGTGATATCTGGAAATCCTTTTTCAGGATAGGCTTTACGAGGTATTCTGTCACTCCATAGCGGAGCGCCTGCTGAGCATATTCAAATTCACTGTAGCCGGACAGAATAATTGTTTTCGTTGAATAATTGTTTTCATCAATATACTTCACCAGATCCAGTCCCGACACACGCGGCATGCGGATGTCCGTCACCAGAAGCTCCGGCTTTTTCTGCTCAATCAGATCACGTGCAATGGAGCCTCCCGATGCCGTCAGCACTTCCTCGAAACCATAACTTTTCCAGTCCACCAGTTTTTTAAGATACTCGGTCATATAGGACTCATCGTCCACCAGCAATACTTTCATATGTAATATCCCCCATATTTTACTCTGTGTTCTCAAAGCCTTTTTGTTTTCCCTCTGTAAAAACTCCAGATTCACACAGTCTCTTTACAGTCTTTCTTTCCCGTCAATCACAAACGAAACGCACAATCCCTTCCAGATACTTCTGCCAAACTGCAGGCTGCTCTGTTCTCCATAGTAATTGACCAGCCGCTGATTTACATTCCAGAGGCCGACACCCTCTTTTTCATCGCGGTTTTTCCTTGCCAGCCGTTCTTTCAGTGCCGCAATCTGTTCCTCTGTCAGTCCATTCCCGTCGTCTGATATTTCGAAACAAATTTCGTCTTTTACTTTTTGATACACCTTTACATAAATATGCTTTGCATTTTCCCGCTCCTCGATCGCATGCTCAATTGCATTTTCGATGATCGGCTGCAGAATCAGCGGTGGAATTTTACATGCAGCAAGTTCTGGATCGGATTCTATTTCATACTCGATGTTTTTTCGCATCGCCATGATTTCCAGATACGACCGCGCATAGTCAATTTCCTCCTGAATCGTCGTAATTGACTTTTTCCGTGTACAATAACGGTAATACTGCGACAGATGCACTGCCATCTCTGTCACGGCATCGGGATTGTCCGCCGCGGTGACAATGAAGGAAAGGCTGTTGTACAGAAAATGCGGGTTGATCTGAAGCTGCAACTGCCGCATTTCTGCTTCGTTTCGAAGTTCCTGTTCTTTTACCGTTGCCTCCAGCAATTCATGCGTGCGGCGCACCATATGGTTAAATTGACGAAATACATAGGCGAATTCATTTTTCGGCATTTTGTAAATCTGCACGGTCAAATCTCCCACTTCCACCTGTTTCAGTTTTTCAGTCAGCAGATTCATCTGCATCAAAATATTTTTTACAAACAGAGAAATGTAAATCATTCCAAAAATCAGAATTGCCCCGAGCATAATGCCTGAGATCGTCATAATATTCCGCACCTGCCGCATCATCTGCCTTGTCGGATAATAGGAAACCAGCTGCATTCCATTTTTTGTTTCATCTGAACGCACAATCTGATATTTCTGTTTTCCCACACGCACCTCGCAGACTTTTTCATTACTCTGTCGTATGATTCCTGCAATATTCTGCTCCACAGATTTCTGCGAAAGCACATTGATTTCTCCACCAAACATTAAAATACTGCCTCCCTGGTCCATTCCCGCAGCCATCTCCTTGATTTCATACAGAAAATCCTGATCCATTCGGAGCACCAGCCAGACCTCCTGATCTTCTCCCCTCCATTCCACAGTTCGTCTTCGCATATAAAAAATTTCCTGTTTATTGGCTGATTTCCACTGACTTTCCTTATTGTTTTCCCAGAAAGAATCCTCAAAATATCCCTGCCGCAGCGTGCTGATCTCCCGCCCGGATTTCGGCCAGTACAGCGTCATACCACTCATTCCGACCGTTCTTCCCTGACGTTCCTGAAAAAAGCTTTTCATTTTATTAATTTGCTGTACATATTCATAAACATCGTTGTTTTCAATTGCCGCATAGAGATTCTGCATATTTTCTCCATATAAAATACCATCTGCTTCAATTTCAATCTCTTTCCCCTTTTGTTCCAGAAGCGTTGCTGCATATTTTGTCTGAAGCTGTGCCGTCTGAATCAAAGATGCTTTCAAATTTGCCGTGCTCTGCCAGGACAGAAGCAGAAAGCTGGCAAGAATGATCAACAGAAAAACGGTAAAAATTCCAAAAATTGAACGTACTCTTTTCATATGCTTCCCCTCTCATTTTCTGCCCCTATTTTATCAAATTTTTCTGCTGACGCAAACCATTGTGAGATGCAAAGGCAGGGAATCGCCATGTTTTGACAACTCCCTGCTTTTTATTTTTGACTTTTCGGATCTTTTCGATCAGGCAGCTCTTATTTTACCGACTGATACCACTCATTAACCTCTTTTGTGATATCATCGCCGCCCTGTGCTTTCCAGTCTTCTACAAACTGATCAAATGCAGACGGATCTTCTTTTCCATAGATAATGTTTGTGTAAACCTGTTTCTCCATGGTCTGGAGCTGCTCCCATTTTTTCTTCATAGTATCGGTCGGAGCCGCATTGAACAGACTGGTCAGAAGTTCATCCTGATGCTCTGCTGCAATAACATAACCTTCTGCCATCGCCGGTGCGCTCTCAAAATACGATAATGCCGTTCTCTCAGCACCTGTTGTCGGTTCTTCCCCTGCCTGAAGCTTCAGATACATTTCTACGCTTTCACCAGGTGAATTTTTCAGTACAGTAGATTTTCCAGGCATAAATGGATCTGTCACCGGCGGATCAAATTTGGTTGTATCATACACAACTTCACCGTCTACAATATCGTAATCATAACCTTCCAGATAGCCATTCACAAAATCTCCTGTGCCGAATACAGCGTCATACAACCAATCATAATAAGTAAAGAAGGCTTCCATGTTGTTAAAATTTTTGTTGAACATCAGCCAGCCATCGTGGATCTGTCCCATCTGATAAGTCGGCTCACCATTCTCCTGCAGAATATTCGGATATCCTTTTACAACCGCATTTGGATCAGCAGAAGTAACATCTGCAACAGAGTTAATTGTCCACGGTCTTCCAACAAAGATACCTGCTTTTCCTTCGGTAAACTGTGTCATGGCATCCCACGCACCCGTTGCTGCAGCTTCCTGGAAAATCCAGCCATTTTTATGCCATTCGGCCATACGGGTCAGTGCTTCTTTATTTTCCTCGTTGATGGAGCCATACTGCAAATTTCCATCTTCATCTTCCTGCCATACGCCCGGAATGAATTTCCCGGAATACGCAGAGAACACGTTGACCGGATCAGAAACCCATCCGGTATTGTAAATATCATTTCCGGAATAGGTGAATCCATACGTATCATCTTTGCCGTTTCCATCTGGGTCGTCTTCTGTAAACGCCTTGATGACAGCTTCAAACTCGTCCAGATTGGTCGGTGCCTGAAGCCCCAGATTGTCCAGCCAGTCCTGACGGATGACCATGATTTCTTCTGCATCCATGCACGGTGTGCAGGCAATTCCATACGTTTTTCCATCCTTCGTAACCGGATAGAAGGTTTCCGGATATTTATCATAGATCTCTTTCAGACGATCCGGCATATATTTTTCGATATCGTCATCAATTGCTTTGACCTGTCCGGATTCAATCATATCGGAAATCATCTGTGTTCCATAAACAGGAAATATATCGGGAAGTTTTTCAGAACCTGTCAGTGCCAGACGCAGCTTGGTGTCATAGTTGCTGGCATCTCCGCCGAGAAGCGTTGTTTCCATCTTTAATCCCAGTTTTTCCTCGGTCAGACGCGTCATCGGGTTATTGTTGATGTCCTCTCCATCACCATATCTTCCTGTGTTCTCGTCCAGCTGTTTTGCAATGGTAATTGTCAGTGTCGGCTCGTACTTTCCATCTGCATTTTTCGTTGCGGTTTCCTGCTGCGCAGATCCACCATCCTTGCCGCACCCACTCATCAACATCATTGCTGCCATTGCCGCTGATAAGATTACTGTACTCTGTTTTCTTTTCATGCCTCTTTTCCTCCATCATTTATTTTATAATGTTACAGCACGTTTTTCAAACCGGATTTTTTCAGAAAAATCTCTCTCATAAAATTATTCTTTGACTGCTCCCATAACGATACCTTTTACGAAGTATTTCTGCAGGAACGGGTAAACCAGAAGAATCGGAAGCGCTCCGATAAATACCTGTGCCGCTTTAATGGTACGTTCCGACATAGCCAGCGCAGATGCCGGATCCAGCGACAGATCCTGATTGTTTCCCTGCACAACGATCACCTGCAGGAAGGATGCCAGCGGATAGTTTTTCGTATCGGACATGTAAAGGATTCCGGTGAACCACTCGTTCCAGTAACCAACCATGATGAACAGTGCTACGGTTGCGAGACCTGCTTTGGAGAGCGGAAGGTAAATCTTTCGAAGTACGGTAAAGAAGCTCGCTCCGTCGATCAGTGCCGCCTCTTCGAGGGATTTCGGAATCGACTTGAAGAAGTTCATGATCAGAATCAGGTTATAGCATCCGAACGCACCCGGGAGAATGTAAACCAGGAAGTTGTTTTTCAGTCCTAAGGAAACATTGACCATGTAGCTTGGGATCAAACCGCCGCCGAACAGCATCGTGAATACGAAGAACCACATGAGCGGTGTTCTGCCGCGGAATTCTTTGGAAAGTGCATAGCCTGCTGTCGTGATGACGAACATGCTGAGCAGTGTTCCAAATGAGGTTCGGAGGAATGCAATGATCATGGACCGGATGAAGTTATTGTTGTTAAAAGTTTTTACATAGGCCAGCGGTGTGAAATCGATGGGCCAGAAGGTAACGGCTCCGCTGTTTGCTGCGCTCTTTCCGCTAAAAGAGATGGCCAGCAGGTTCCAGAGCGGAAGGATGCAAAGCAATGCCATGGTTACCAGAAAAATCGTATTGCAGACAACGAATACTTTTCTGCTTGTCGATGTATGACGCATGTTTATGTCCTCCCTCTTAGAAAATTCGATATCCCGCTACCTTATAGGCGATGCGGTAAGAAGCAACAGTAAGCAGCAGACTGATTCCCGATTTGAACAGGCCGACGGCGGTACCAAAGCTGTACTGTCCATTGATCAGTGACTGACGGTAAACGTAGGTGTCGATGATATCACCGGTGCTGTAAGTCAGTGGGGAATACAGGTTGAAGATCTGGTCGAACCCGGCATTCAGGACGTTTCCAAGGCTTAACGTTGCCATGACGATGATCATCGGCATGATGCCCGGAAGTGTGATGTGCCATGTCTGTTTCCAGCGGTTGGCGCCGTCCATCTCGGCTGCCTCGTAGAGGCTCTGGTCAATGTTGGAGATGGCTGCCAGATAAACGATCATTCCAAATCCGAAGCCCTTCCACAGGTCGGACGCAACGACGATCTGTCGGAACATGCCCGCCTCGCCGAGGAAGAAGATCGGATCAATACCAAATTTCTGAAGTACCATATTTACGATACCATCGGTTCCGAGGATATCGCGGAGCATTCCGGCTACGGTAACCCAGGAAAGGAAATGCGGCAGGTAAACCAGCGTCTGGATTCCTTTTTTCAGTCCTATGTTATGTACTTCATTCAGAAGCAGTGCCATGATAATCGGAACAATCAGTCCCAGAATAATTTTGCTGACAGCGATGATCAGCGTATTGATGATCGCCTGATACGATTCTTTGAATTCGAAGATCTGTCGGAAGTTATCCATTCCTACAAACTGTGAACCGGTGATGCCAAGCCACGGCTTGTAATCCTGGAATGCCATCACCAGACCGCCCATCGGCACATAGCAAAAAATAATTGCCAGCACGAACGATGGTAAAATCAGTACATACAGCGGCCAGTTATGCTGAACTTCCTGCTTCCAGGTTCTCTTCTGCTTTAATGCAGTTCTTTTTCCTGCTTTTTTCATTGCAGCTCTCCCTCTCTTTCTTTCCTTTCCTATCCCGAATCAGGAGTTCTGCAAAAAACTGTTTCGCTGCCATATCTGATTCTCAATAGTTCCGTGAATTTGTTTCTTTTTCCTTGTGGTTTTATTATATCTTCGTCATAGTGACGAAAAACACACCACAAAATTAAGATTGTGGCCACTGGATTAATGTGTTTTCAAAACCGAACTATTAAATTTAACTATCGAATCGCTTCTCCAAGATCTGCCGGCGGTAATTCCGGTCCTTTTGTCATATAAATTCGGTCAAAGCGGATGCCCGAACGCATGGTACCGATTTTTAATACATGATTTCCCTTTGTGAGTTCCGCTTCCAGTACCGGAATCCAGCGCCATGTCTGTTCTGCTGAATACCGCCAGATTCCTGCTCCGTGATAAAGCTTTTCTTCCGGTATTTTTTCTCCGTCAATTTCCAAAAAGAAATGGGAATCCTTCTGTCCCTTGCACAGCATGAGAAGCCAGATCTGATACTTTCCTCCGGTGCATGCAAACTGACAGCACAGCGATGGGAATTTTTCTGTGAAGACAATCCCCGGCTTTCGAATCTGCATCGCAATTCCGCTCCGCAGAAAGGATTCGCTGCTGCAGTAATCCCAGTCCCCGTTTTCCGTGTAAGCATAGGGTGTCTGCGCCATTGTGCAGGCCAGGTGAAGCTGCAGAACACCATCTTTTTCCTGCGGCATCACCTGCGCCTCTGCTGCAATTTCTTTCCATGTAACAGCAGACTTCGCAGGAGTCGATTTTCTTCTAG
>OLPC01003615.1_pt1 | contig 9973 bp, 8 predicted proteins | sample 1672341 | NCBI WGS metagenome assembly OLPC01 (sample SAMEA3136673, study PRJEB25190) | human gut metagenome | reverse complement strand
GCCGTATCACACGATGGGTGTCGTCAAGTACGAGCAGCTGGGGATTCCCTATAAGCTCGAGGGCGTTCCACAGATGGATACCGCGCGCATGCCCGAGCTGCGCAACGCCGTCATGACGGGCATGAAAAAGCGCCGCGCGGAACTCAAAAACGCCATCGGCTAGCGAGCCATTTTCGCTCCCCAAAGGCACTCATTGGGGACAGACTTAAATGAGTGCCCCTGGACACCAAACTGATTGCCAAAGAGCCCCGTCAAGTTGCGGTGGAATAGTTCTTGTTTTTCGGCTTATGCCGCCCAAACAGGAACTATTTCACCGCAACTGCGTTTTGGGTAGAGATGCGCAACATAACCGGTGAATTTGCATAGAAACGCTTGTGGTTTCTTTAAAGACACCTTAAACGCCGCTGAATATCTTTGGAAAGAAATGCCTGCTCGGTATTATGCTGCTCGTATATAAACGGTAGCAGTCAGGAGACCACGTGCGAAACAACGCATCGCGGGACGAGTATGTGCCGCAGCATGGCAGCAGATATGAGACGAAGGGCACGCCTTCGCGTGGCCTCGCTGACGTTCACATCCGCGTGACGAAGATTGCCGCCGTTGGGATGCTAACGTTGGCGGTTATTATCCTCGGAATTACCGCCAAAACCTACGCGTCGGAGCGAATGGCACACTCAGATGCGTCAACGGTGCAGACGCAAAACAAAAAGGTCTCTGAATCTAAAGCCACCGCAAGTCAAACCCTGTCGACAGCGAGCCTTAAGACGAGGCTTTCGAAGGCGGACTTTAACGATATTCCCTCAGGCGATACCGTGCAGACCTTCTCATTGGTTGATGACCAGATCCCCGCCCTGGAGGATGAGAGCCTCGCCGCACTCCAAGATGCCCTTGATCAGGCCCAGGAATTGGGCGATGTGGGCGTGGTGTTTTACGATTTGTCGAGCGGCAAGGGCGTGACGTATAACGCCGATGTCGAGGTTTACGGCGCGAGTAGCTACAAGGCACTCTATGCGTTGTACATCTGCGAATCTCTGGTCGAGACGGGCCAGGTCTCACTCGATGATTCCCTTGGCACCTATGGTGGCTATAACATGGGCTGGCAGACGGTGCGCGACCTAATCGAGGCCGCGGTCGTTAATTCGGATAACGACTCGTTTATCGCGTTGCGCGCGGCGTTTGACCGTGTCGGTTACGAGGATTGGATTGCCGCGCTCGGCGTCGAAGACGAGGTCGCGCTCGATCCAATGAGCGATTTCCCAACCTACTGCGCGCGTACCTCGGCCAAGTTGTGGCGCGAGATGAGCGAGTATTTGAGCTGTGGCAGTGAGGCCTCCCAGTGGTTATTTGAACTGCTGTCATCAACATCGTGCTCATTTATCCGTGATGGGATTGCTGACGAGCAGGTTTTGGTGCGCAACAAGGCAGGCTGGATTAGCGAGGATGGTTGCTATTCGACATGCGATGCGGGCCTTATCGACATCGATGGCCGTACCTATGTCATGAGCATCATGACATCGATGCCGTGGAGCGACCGCTCGAGCGAGGTTACGGCTGCGATTGCTAAGGCGTTCTTTGATATGCGAGCTGCGCTGGCCTAGCGTGTTCGTTTGGCGTTGGCAAACAAAATGCTGGTACCATACCGTGGTTGAGAATTTCGTATAGGTTTGGGGAATGGCATGGCTACCATCGCGATTATCGGTGCACTCGAAAAAGAGATCATGCAGATTAAGGAAGAGTTGAGCGACGTTTGCGAGGCACAGGAGGCGGGCTTGAACGTTGTGACCGGCGGGCTCGATGGCCTGTCGATTGTCGCCACGACGGCGGGTATGGGCACGGTAAACGCTGCCGCCGCAACACAGCACCTCATTAGCAAGTATGCTCCACAGGCAGTTGTGCTTTCGGGTATCGCGGGCGGTTTGAACCCCAAGCTCCATATCGACGACGTGGTCATCGGCAAATGCCTGCGCTATCTGGATACCGATACCGCGCTTATCGCCGAGTCTGCACCGGGGCTCGAGGAGTTTGGCTCGACGCCTGCGCTGGTCGATATTGCTGCCGATGTGCTTGCTGAGCGTGGGTTTGTTGATGCTTCGACAAATGCAGCCGCTTCGAACGAGGGCGCAAAGCAGTTCTTGGTCGGCACGATTGCCACGGGTAACCGCTTTGTGACGGGCGCCGCCATGCGCAACGACGCTATCGAGGCGACGCATGCCGATTGTGTCGGCATGGAGGGCGCGGCAATTGCCCATGTCGCAACCAAAAATGGTGTCGATTGCCTGGTGCTGCGCGCTATCAGCGATAATTGTGACGAGGCGTACGATGCGATTTGCGACCGCGAGTTCGACCTGTTCGAGTATGCCCGCACCGCGAGTGGCATTACGCTCGATATCGTTCGCCGTATCGCTGCTATCTATTAGCGCGCTTTTTTTGTAAGAACCTACGACCAAGGAGTGTCCATGGCCGATTCCATTAACTACCAGCTTGCCAAGTTCGTTGCCAGCTATGGCAAGGTTTCGCAGATTCCCGAGTCCACCTGCCCCGAGGTGAGCTTCGTCGGCCGCTCCAACGTGGGCAAGTCGTCGATCATGAACAAGCTCTTTGGCCGCAAGAATCTGGTCAAGGTTTCGAGCACGCCGGGCAAGACGAGCAACATCAACTTCTTTGAGGCTGACGACGTGCACTTCGTCGACCTGCCGGGCTACGGTTTCGCCCGCCGTTCCAAGGCCGAGCGTGACCGCTGGGCCGAGCTCATCGGTGACTTCTTCGACTCCGAGCGCAGCTTTAACCTGGTTGTATCGCTGGTGGACATTCGCCACGACCCGAGCAAGCTCGACCATGACATGATCGACTACCTGCGGGGCAACGAGTTTAACTTTATCGTCTGCCTCACCAAGGCCGACAAACTCAGCCGCACCCAGCAGGCCCGCCAGGCAGCAGCCATCAAAAAGCAGCTCAACGTCCCGGCCGAGAACGTGATCATCACAAGCTCCCAGACCGGTACCGGCATCGACGAGCTCAAGCGCCGCATTGCCGAGGCTTGCCTCTAATAAGGGCTCTTGGCAGGCAATAGTTTGCATCTATCTATATCACCCCAGTGATAGTTATTGCTACACTATCACTGGGGTGATATTTTTGTTTGGAGGTCGATATGGAGCTTTGGCACGGGTCGGAGGCTGTTGTCGAGCATCCGTCGTTGGATAAATGCAGACAATTCAATGACTATGGGTGTGGGTTTTATTGCACGCCACATGAGGAAATGGCAATGGAGTGGGCATGTCGGACCGAGTCCGATGGTATCGCGAATCGATATGAGCTCGATATGGATGGTCTCGCGGTCTTGGATTTGGAGTCCGGGGAGTTTTCAATTCTCAATTGGCTTGCAATTCTGGCGAACAACAGAGAGTTCAATGTTTCGACGCCAGTAGCACGCGAGGGGCTTCGCTATCTACTTGATAACTGTTTAATTGATACATCTCCTTATGACGTTATTCGAGGCTATCGTGCAGACGATTCCTATTTCTCGTTTGCAAGACAGTTTGTCAACGGCATGATTTCGCTCAGGCAATTGCAGCGCATTATGTTTTTGGGGGATTTGGGCATTCAATATGCGCTTATGAGTGAGCGTGCGTTCTCAGCAATCAGATTCTGCGAATGGAAGCAGGTGTTGGGATCTGAGTATTATCCCAAGCGCTTTAAGCGAGAGCAGAACGCGCGGCGCAAGTACTTGGAAACTGTGAATGGATTCGACTCTGAGGGTGTCTACATTAGGGATTTAATGGCAGGGAGGGTTGATTTAAATGATCCAAGAGTTAACGGATTGTGGGCCGAGTAGAACATACCCCGTCTACTATCTCGAGGATGCAATGAACAATCTCGGCGACTGCTTTGACTATGCCGTTAACGATTATGGAGCAGAAGGATCGGAAGTTGCTGAACTCTTTTGCCTGAGCGGCGTAGCTCGCGAGTTCGAACGCGGCAACGCATGGGTAGTGTCGGGAAAATCGGGCGTTGAGCTGTTCGCGCTTATCGCCGAAAGGTCGGGCTATCAATCAAGGCCGATGCCAAATCGAACCTACCGATTCGAAAAGACACCGGAATATTGGACAGGCTGGATATTGGCATATCTGCAGTGGCGATTAGGAGAGTCTTTCGAAGATTTGCTGCATGTCGTTCCATTTGATGTGCTACGCAGTCTGTACTACCCCTGGCACGAAGCCTCGGAGGAACGCGTGGCGAGTCTTGTTTGTGATATGGCGAAGAAAGCGTCCAGGCAAACAAAACTTGCGTTGGCAAGAAAGAAGCTTAAGAAAACCCAACAAGACCTAGCATACGAATCGGGTGTGTCACTCCGCTCAATCCAAATGTACGAACAGCGCCAGAGAAACATCAATGAAGCTTCGGTAACAAGCGTAAGAGCCATAGCAAAAGCCCTCCACTGCAACATCGAAGACCTCCTAGAGCCAGTCTTCGAATACAAAGAAACCAGCGCCGCCTAAAGGGGATTCTGGCCACTGATTGCTCAACTTGTGGTTCACCAAGGGCAATTTGAGCAGCGAAGCCGGCTGTCTCGTTGGAGCGTGCAGGCCTTGTTGATATTTAAATCCGCTTTCATATTGAAATGCCCCGCCAAGCTAAAGTGCTCGGCGGGGCAATTTTCGATTGACGATGCTGCCAGGGGTTGAGTTTTAATATATCGAGAGTAAGAGGCGTCTGAATTTAGTAATCAAAGAAAATTATTCAATTCGAGCGCTTAGCCAGTACTCTCCATTCGAAGCTACGATTGCATACGTAATTCCATTTTTGACAGTTGGCGTATCTACGCAGGCAGCACCAACTTCCTTGGCGTCTGAAAACGAAAGTGTTGGATCGATTGCTTGTATAGTTGCCAATGCTGTCGCCGCGGCATAGTCGGAGTTTTCGAAGTACATGACTATGTTTTTGAAGCAGTTTTCGGATCCAAGATAGCTGAGTAGCACCGGGTTACTCGAGTCCGAAAAGAAGCCTCCAATACCGGCAATCTTTGAACCGTTTTTGATTTGAAGTTCGAGTCCCATGCCGCTATCGTCTAGTTCGTAATCCGCATTCATGCTGCTGCAATTGGGGATATCGGAGAATTCCTCGTTAAGTCGATCAATAAAGCCTTTTGGGGAAATTGAAAACTTTCCGTCGCCAAGAAAAGATGTGATTTCCTTCTCGTTGCGGGTGTCAACGACCTCTCCGCATTTTTCGCATTCTCGTATTTCCTTTGAGGTGGCGTCCACGTAGTCAACTTCGGTAGTCCACGAGCCCGGTTGATGCCCAAGGGGTTCCCCCTCGGTTTTACCGCAGCGTTGACAGGTCTTCGGAACCGTGCGCGTTGCTTCTTCCCATTCGTGTCCAAGGGGTTCCCCCTCGGTTTTGCCGCAACTTTTACATGTGCGAGGGCTTGTACAGGTTGCATTGGCCCATAGCTTGTGAGTGCAAAACAACTGAGGAAACATCATGGGCAAACAGAAAATGACAATAACTAACGCAGCGGCCGCAGTGACTGCCCGTTTTTTACCGCCGAATTTTTGAATAACGCGAGTTAGAAGTGAGGCGCTTTCATCTTTTTTACATGCGGTGCCATCTTCATTTGATGGCTGTTCTTCTGGGAGGGGGGTGTTGTCAGCGCCTTCAGAAAACTGGCTCTCTTCGATATCCGGCATCCGCTCGTCAGACTCGCCGGGCCCCTTCATCTTGTCACTCATATTTATCAAGGTTCCTTTCCCGTACTTAAGTGTGTTATGCGAACAGCTACGGCAGGTGAAATGGCCGGTGACATAAATATATCCCAGTTTGGGATATATCAAAATGGAATATAGCGTAAACGGCATGAACGTTGATGCTAACAGGACATGCGGAAAATGCCTTTCCCAGATTCGTCGGGAGCAAGGTATCACTCAGGTTGAACTCGCAAAGAAACTGGGGGTACCTCAGTCGTTCATCTCAAAGGTCGAGACCGGGGAACGCAGCCTTAGGGTTTATGAGCAGTTTGTCTATGCGGATGCACTCGGAATTACTGTTGAGACGCTAGTACGTAAACTTGGGGCTGTTTTGAGTAGCGAAGATAATTAGATGACGCCACGCATCGATCATCAATTAGAAATTAAAACAGAGCTATAGGGCGAATGAGATGGTGGGAAGTGTGCCTTTATCAAATAGAAGCCAAAAAAATCAGCCCGGCGACTTTCCAGAGCGTAGGTCCCTGTAGCCGCCGCCGGCGAAGTTAACATAGGGGAGGCCAGGGGCTTTGCCCCCAAATCTTTCCGCAGGACGGCAGGACCCCCGCCGCACGAAGTGCACAGCGGGGGTCCTGCCATGTCCGAGGACGATTTGGGGGCAAAGCCCCTGGCCTCCCCGGCGAGTATACGGGACGGCGACTACAGGTATTCGATCTGGGCGCCTTCCGTGTCGCACGTGAGAATATGCGTATCACACTTGGGGAACTGCTCACGCAGCTTGACCTGCAGAAACTTTGCCACGATGGTGTCGTCGGTCACAGCCATGAGGGTCGAGCCAGAGCCCGAGATCCACATGGTCTTGGCGCCGCCCGTCAGGCAAGTCTCGCGAATAGCGTCGTAGTCGGGGATGAGCGCACGACGGTAAGGTTCCTGCAGACGGTCGTCGTTGGAAGCGGCAATCAGATCGAGGTCGCCCATCTCCAAGCCACGGGTGAGGCCGGCAATGCGTCCCATCTGCCAAACGGCGGTGGACAGCGGCACCTCTTGCGGAACAACCTTGCGTGCATCGCTCGTGTGCACCTCGTAGGGCGGGATGATGGTGATGAAGCGAAGGCGCTTGCTCACCTCATAGCGCAAGCAGCGGGGGAGCTCGCCTTCCGGCGTGAACGAGCAGACGGCTGCGCCCAAGATGGCGGGAGCCACGTTGTCGGGATGTCCCTCGACAGCGGTGGCGATGGCCACAAGCTCCTCACGGGTAACGGTGTGGCCCGTGAGCGCCGCGGCGCCCATGATGCCGGCGACCACGCAGGTGGAACTCGAGCCCAGACCGCGGGCGACGGGTACCTCGGTGGAGATGTCGATGGAGACGGGGAAGGTCTTCTCGCCCCATTCGGCAAGAGCGTTCACGAAGCTCTCGTAGACAAGGTTGTCTTCGTTTTGAAATTGCTCGGGGCAGCCCGTGATGGTGAGAGTCTCGGCGCGGTCGAATGTGAAGTGCGAGTACAGCGAGACGGCCATGCCGAGGGTATCGTAGCCGATGCCCAGGTTTGCGCTGGTGGCGGGTACCGTGATGCGGATCATGGGGTCTTAGGCCTCCTTGGCGATGCGACTGGCTGCCTGCTCCACGTAGGAACCCATGTCGGCAACGTCGACCATGTCTTCAAAACGCACGGGCTTGGTTTTGAGACCGGCGAGCTGTGCGGGCGCGGTGGTGCCGGTGTGCTTGGCGAGCACCTCCATGCAGGCAAAATCGTCGGGCGGGCAGAAAAGACCCAACGCCTCGGCCACGGCCTTGGGGAACTTATAGGGGCTTGCAGTAGAGAGCAGCACGCGGCAAGCGGTGCCCTCGACGGCAGCGGTCTGCTCCATCACGTGATAGCCGCAGGCGGTGTGCGGGTCGATCACGTAGCCGTTTTCGTCCCAACAGCGACGAATGGCGGCGGCCACCTGGTCTTCGTCGGCCCAGCCGCCGCCAAAGACGGTGCGGATGCGCTCGAGAAGCTCGGCGGGAATCTGATAGTTGCCCTTGTCGGTGAGCTTGGACATGAGGTCCGCCACGAGCTCGCAGTCGCCATCTGCCAGGTAGTACAGCATGCGCTCCAAGTTCGAGGAAACCAGGATGTCCATCGAGGGGGAAGTGGTGGTGTAGAAGGGGCGCTCGCGGTCGTAGGTGCCGGTTGCCAAGAAGTCGGCCAGCACGTTGTTCTTGTCGGAGGCCACGAGGAGCTTGGCTACGGGCAAGCCCATGCGCTTGGCGTAGTAGCCGGCGAGGATATCGCCAAAGTTGCCGGTGGGCACGCAGAACTCGACGGCGTCGCCAACCTGGATGGCACCTGCGCGCAGCAGCTGCGCATAGGCCGCAAAGTAGTAGACAACCTGCGGGACTAGACGGCCCACGTTGATGGAGTTCGCGGAAGAAAGGACCGTGCCGCTCGCGGCCAGACGCTCGCCCAGTTCCTTGTTTGCAAAGATCTGCTTGACGGCGGTCTGCGCGTCATCAAAATTGCCGCGCACGGCACAGACAGCGACATTGGCGCCTTCCTGCGTGGACATCTGCAGATTCTGGACATGGCTCACTTTGCCTTCCGGGTAGAAGACGGTGATGCCGCAGCCCGGGGTATCGGCGAATCCTGCAAGGGCCGCCTTGCCCGTGTCGCCCGAGGTGGCGGTGACGATCATGATGCGCTCACCTTCGGCTCCTGCGGTGCGCGCCATAAGGCGGGGGAGCATCTGCAGCGCGACGTCCTTGAATGCGCTCGTGGGGCCGCCAAAGAGCTCCATAACATAGGTGGGGGTGCCATCTGCATTGGGTGCTTGAGAAAGGGGCACGAGCGGCGTCACTTCGCTCGAAGCGAAGGTGCCGGTGTATGCCTCGTCCACGCATGCGGCGATCTCGTCTGCGGAGTAATCGGGCAGAAGGGCGCCCATGACCTCGCGCGCAAGCGCGGGGTAATCCTTGTTTGCCAATGTGGAGATGTCAATGGTGGTGCTACCCAGGTCGTCGGAGACAAACAGGCCTCCGTCCGGGGCGATGCCGCGGCGGATTGCCTCCTTGCTCGTAAAGGTTGGCGAAGCGGAACGTGTGCTATGGTAAAAACCCATGTCGTCGACTCCTTGAAAGCCCAGGGTGTAACGTGTGCGCTCATGGTATCAGAAGCGTTTGGGCACGTGGAGCCGCGACCCTCGGAGAACAGGCGCAGCACACAGGCCGTTTTTCTTTTGGAAACAATGCAGATGCCCACGACAACATCCCAGGGTGTTTAGTAGACTTGCACCTACGATTATGGGCGCGTCGTCATTTGGTGCGTTCCTATCAGGAGGGTTTTAGTTCGCATGATCAAGATCGCTAAGTTTGGCGGCTCATCAGTCGCAGATGCCGAGCACTTCAAGAAAATCAAAGCAATCGTCGACGCCGATCCGGCGCGCCGTTTTGTGGTGGTTTCCGCTTGCGGCCGTCGTTTCAAGGGCGACACCAAGGTGACCGACCTGCTTTATCTGGTGAGTGCCCACGTTAAATACCACGTATCTTGTGAGGACCTGCTCAAGGATATTGGCCAGCGCTACTTTGATATCGCCGATGAACTTGAGCTCACCTATCCTATTCGCGAGGAGTTTGCGGCATTTGCCGAGCGTGCAAGCACTGGCGGCTACTCCACCGAGGAGCTCGTGAGCCGCGGCGAGTACTTTACCGCTCGTCTGATGGCCGAGTACCTGGGCCTACCGTTCCTGGATGCATCGAAGGTTATCGCTTTCCATCACGACGGTACGCTTAGCATGAGGCGCACCACCGAGCTTGTGGAGGAGTACAGCCAGCAGGCGGGCTTTGTTATGCCCGGTTTCTACGGTGCGACTCGTGAGGGGCAGATCAAGCTGCTCGACCGTGGCGGCGGAGACATCTCTGGATCTATTCTTGCCAAGTGCCTGAGCGCCGACCTGTACGAGAACTGGACCGACGTATCGGGCTTCTTCTCGGCAGATCCGCGCATTGTTCCCGAGGCACAGCCTATCGCACGTGTTACCTACGAGGAGCTGCGCGAGCTTTCTTACATGGGTGCAAGTGTTTTGCATGAGGAAGCTGTCTTCCCCGTGCGCGAGGCCGGTATCCCGCTGGTCATCAAGAACACGAACGCTCCGCAAGACCCCGGCACCATCATCAGCGAGACCGCCGACGAGGGTGCAGCCGAGCCCATCATTACCGGAGTGGCCGGCAAGAGCGGCTTTGTTGCCATCAATGTTGCGCGCGACCGCACTAAGCCGCGCATTGGTTTTAT
>OLPC01003614.1_pt1 | contig 9981 bp, 4 predicted proteins | sample 1672341 | NCBI WGS metagenome assembly OLPC01 (sample SAMEA3136673, study PRJEB25190) | human gut metagenome | reverse complement strand
CTCAGATCTTCAGGTAAGACTTGATTTTCTCCTCCTGCAGTTCTTCCCCGATCACAATCAGAACCTCCTGCCCCACATGAAGCGGACGAATTGTAATTTCATTCTTCGTAGCATTTAATTCAATCCACTGCTGTCCTTCGCTATCTGTCTGAGCAGACTTTCCAGAGTTGTCTTCATTATCACTATCCACTCTCATAAATCCCTTCATCCGGAATATACGCCCGCATTCAGGATCAGACAAAATCTTCTCGGCCGCTTCCCGCAGTTCCTTCTCAGTCATCTTCACATTCATAAAATACAGAGAAGTAAACGCATCCTCTGCCTCGAACTCCGGCTTTCTGTAGCTTGCCATCACATATCCACAGGATGCAATCCTGTCAAAGTCCTCTTTCGACATTTCATCCCAGTTTTTGTGGATAATATTAACTGTATCCACATTATCCGTTTCACAACGAAATCTCCTGCTGCAATGAACCTTCTCCAACGCCTGATTCACATGCTCAACTGTCTCCTGGATCTCTTCGAGTGATGCGTCCTGACTCTTGCTCATCACAATGCATCCGGCATCTGCCATCTCCGAAGCCAGAATGAAATCCGCCTCCTCTGACAGATCACGCTCCAGCTTCGAATCCACGATTGCAATCACATTCCCAATCTGATACCAGCGATTCAGTGGCTCCTCATGAAGAATATCAAAAAACTCATCCATATCAAAAATCCCAGATGGCTCCACGATCACTCGGTCATAGCCACACATTCCCATAGCGATCAGCTTCGTCTTAAATCTCCTCCTGTGACAGTCCTTATCACACCCTCCGGAGATCATCTCCAGCTCACAGTTATCTCCCATCAGATCCTGAAGCAGCATCATATCCACATTCACAGCCCCATAATCATTCTCCAGAATCCCTATATTATTACCATTGTCCATCAGATACTGCGCATACTTTCTGATAAATGTCGTCTTCCCTGAACCAAGAAAGCCGGTAATCAAGTCTATCTTTACCATTTTGTGTCTCCCCTTTGCTGTTATAAATTATCTTTACATAACACTCTTTCCATTGGATAAAACTATTCTCCTTATTGTATGATTAGATTTAAGGAATAAGTTTCGGCAGTATTTCAGCATTGAATATCTTCAGATAAATTTATAATTTTATAACAAATATCAATGTACGCACTTCGATAAATCTTTTTAAATTCCCGAATCAGACGCTCCGCTTTCTGCTTACATTTTTTATCTGAACATTCTGCCGGTAATACCGCATACTGACTTGATCCTAATTCTGTAAAAACATCTCCGTACTCAAGCTTTTTTGATAACACATTCACAAATTTATTTCTCCCATTTTTCAGAATAAACTCCTGTTTCTTTTCCTGCTCTTGCATATCATCGACAAGAAGCGAAAATAAAATCAGATATTCTTCTGTTCCTCTTCCTCTGCTCCTTCCGATCAGAAACAGACATAACTGCTCAAAAATTTCCTTTGCACAAAAACAACCGCCTTGCTTTTCGTGCGTAAATTTCATAAGAGACCTTAATACTTTCATGAAATCTGGTTCGTTAGATATACTGGAAGACATAATTTCTTTATACAGAGAATTCAGGCGCTCCGGAAAATATCCCTGTAGCTGCTCTCTCCATACACTTTGAGCAGTTTCCCACTCTTTCAGCGCTTCACTTACCTTTTTCTGCTGAATCAATGCCTTGATCAACCAGTATCTGATATCTTCATCCAACAGTTCTGCTGGCATGGCGTATCGGCATAGCTGCACAAGCTCTTTATATTTCTTTTCTTTTTCCAGCAATCCAGCCATACTCTTCACTGCCTCCAGAAAAAGAGAGGTATAATACGTATCAATTCCAATCATCCAGTACTCATCTGTAAGGATCCCTGTAAGAGGTCTCCAGGAGCAAAGGATCTCTTTATATAAAATCTTTTGTTTTTCCAAATCCGGACAATTTCTGGCTTTCTCATATTGTTCCTTAAAAACCTCCACATCTACGATTACGGGAATTTCCGGATTCCAGGCATAATTTTTATATCCTGTTACAATATAAGTGTGTGGACCTATAATTTTCAATATTTTTCTTAGCCGATATATTAGATTCTTTACATACCCGTCTGCGTTTTCAAAATTCCTTTCCGTCTTCTGCCGTAGCAGAAATTCCTCCAGTTCCTGAATTGTGACAATCCGTCTTCTGTTCAGAACCAGAAACGTCAGCAATTTAATTCCTATTACAGATCGAATATCTTTTTCTCTTAATGTTATATCTCCTGAAGATATCTGAAAAGTTCCCATTAACTTAATCCTGACCGGTTCCATATCTTATCCTCATTTGTATTATTTATATCAATCCTCGTAAATGATGCATTTGAGAGAATTACTATAGTTTCGAATATTTTAACACAAAAAAGGGAAGCATGCCAGAAGCACACTTCCCTTTCTGTTATTTTACTTAATTACAGCGGTTTATCTATCCAACTATTTACTATTTTTACGACGTTTGAAGTATACTGCTGCTCCTGCGATGATCGCTGCTGCTGCAAATAATCCTACAAACGCACCAACCGGAGTTGTATCTCCTGTCTTCACTGCTGTTTTTGTTGTTGTTCCATTATTAACCGGTGTAGATGGATCAGATGGAGTTTTTGTTACTGCAGGAGCCTGAGTAATGTCCGGTGTCGGAGTGATACTTGGTTCCGGAGTTTCACTCGGCTTCGGAGTAACTGTTGGAGTTACCTCCGGATTAACCGGATCTTCTGTTTCACCTGGAGTTACCGGCACATCCGGCTTTTCAGGATCATTGCTGTTTCCCTGTGCAGCTGCCACATTGTGAACTTTACCAGCCTGTGCATCTGCCTTTGTAACTGTGTACTCAGCTGTAAACTCTCTGGATTCACCCGGTGCAAGAGAATCAACATTCCATGCCAGATCTCCAACATTTCCTGTCAGCTCATCGGTCACCTGTACTCCTGTAACAGTTACATTTCCATCATTTGTTACTGTAATTATATAAGTAATTTTTTCACCTACAGAATAAGCCTTTCCATCTGCAGGGGTGCTGGTTGTTGTTTTGGTCACAGTCAGATGACTGTTTTTCTCTTCTGTTACCAGTTCTTTTGTTGTTTCGTTTTCTACTGTCTTACCGTTTTCGTCTGTTCCTTTTACAGTTGCCACATTAACAATTTTGCCTGCTAATACATCCTGCTCTGTAACTGTATATGTTGTTGTGAAGATCTTCTCTTCACCTGCTCTCAGAGACGGAATTGTCTCATTCAGACCTGTCAGAGGGTCAGACACCTGAATATTAGCTAACTGCTGCTCCCCATTATTTACCACACGGATCGTATAGGTAATTATATCTCCTGCTGCATATCCGCCTTCTTTCTGATCAGCTGTTTTCTCAATAGAAACACTGGATGCAGGAACCGGAGTAGGAGTCGGATTTGGAATCGGCTCCGGATCTGGGGTCTTCTCTGTTGGCACTGTATCTGTGCCAATATAGCTGTGTTCATTGCTAAACAATGCTGTAGCAGTATTAATAAAGGATCCATTATCAACATCTGCCTGTGTAATAGTATAAACTGCCTTTGCGGTTACTTCTGCACCTGGTTCAACATTCTCAAATACATTCTGTCCGTCAAATGTCACTCCATTAATCTCGGAAATGGTAATTGTCTGCGGTTCAGCGTAAATATTTTTTACGGTAATTGTAAATGTTACCTGATCATTTACTCTGAATTTCTCTCCGGTATGTGTCTTGGTTATAACCCCCTGCACATCCTTATCAGAAACTGTTAATGTACCAAACACAGGAGTAATGATATAGTTTCTTTCCTTTGTTCCTTTATTCAGTTCATAAGTAAACTCATTCCGACTGGAACCAACTTCTATCTGGCTTCCGGTTACTTTACAGGTTACACCTTCTCCTTCCGCAAAGCCATCACCTGTAACTGTAATCTTATCATTTGTCAGTGGCGTTCCATCATAGCACTTAGAATCATCTGCACTGGTAAGAGTTACATTTCTCTCTGTGATAGTCAATGTACCATCTTCAATTACAAAAATAACATTTTCAAAGTTTTTATTAGTATTTTTGAAATCTTCTGGCTTCAATTCCATATTGTAAGTACCTGCATCAGTTCCCTTTACCTCTGCATTTCCCTTAAATGTGAAATCTGACTTCTTATAATTTGGATCACTGATATTTGTAACATCGTAGCCTGTCACACGTTTCTCTGTTCCATCATATTTCTCTGTTCCACCATGTTCCTTGATATTTACTATTACTGTTTCTGCGCTCGGTGTAACAATGAGATCTCCTTCTTCTGGAGTGATTTCGTAATTTTGTTCCTTTGTTCCTTCATTGAATCTGTAAGTAAATGTATTTTTACTGCTTCCTACTTCTGTCTGGCTTCCGGTTACTTCACAGGTTACACCTTCTCCTTCCACAAAGCCATCACCTGTAATGTTAACTTCATCTTTTGTCAGTGGCTTTCCATCATAAACCTTCTGATCTGATCCACTTGTCAGAGTAATCTCTCTCGGCTGAATTAATACTGTTGCAGTTTTAGGAACACTTTCTACACCATCATTTACAACTTTAACAGAAATCTGATAAGAACCTGCATCCACATACTGTGGAAGCTCTGAAGCCGTGTCAAACGACGTCCATTCTCCACCTTCTGTCTTGTAATAGTAGGTATCTCCCTCTATTCCGGCTCCGGTAAATGTAGCTGTATGTCCGATGCCATCATACTTGACGGTACAATCTCCAACTGTAAAGTCAGCTCTGTTATAGTATACCTTCAATACAAGTCCTTCTTTAACAGCACCGCTTCTCTCATCTTTTCCAGTAATGCACTCATAGCCGGGATATTGTTTAGGCTTTGCAGTTACCCATGTACCGATTGCTGCTGCTTCTTTATACTCTGTATCTGACAGAGTATAACTTCCATTCGGTCTCTGTTTGTAATGTTCAACACTGTATACTGCCTTATTGGTTGTATACCTAAAGATGACTGTTTCAGTTTTTCCTTTTTCAGCCTGTACAACCGGCTCGGAAGTTAACTGATAACCGGTAATTGCCTTATAAACTACAGTTTCTACTGTATTTCTGGTACGAACTGTTACTTGTTCTGCAATATCCTTTTCGTCAGTATCTACATATCTGATCGTATAAGACCATTCTGCAACAGGCTCATATACAAATATGATCTCCTGTTCATTCTTTGTAACGATCACACTCTTGGATGTTTCTTTTGGATAATAGCCATCAATTTTCGGAGCTGTTACATTCGCAGTTCCATTCTGAACTACTGAACCTTCACTTCTTCCAAGTTCTGTCTCATTACCGTCCTTATCCCTGGTTACCGCTACAACATAATAGGTATATACATTTGTATTTTTCCATTTTGCATAAAGTGTTATATCTTTTACGATCTGAAGACTTTCAACATATTTATGAGTCAGACCCTGATCTGTATACCAGCCGAGGAATTCATCATTTTCCTTGACAGTCTCAGGAATATCTCCCAGAGCCTGATGTTTCTCTACACGCATCGGATCTATCAGAGTTCCTCCGTTTGTTTCAAATGTAACGGTATAAGTCGGTGCCTTCCACTTAGCATACAGAGTAATGGTATGAGATGGCATTGTGCCTCTCCAGTTAAATTCTGTTCCGTCCTCGCAGCTTGGTGATGTATACCATCCTGCAAAGGTATAATCACTCTCTACATTTGCAGGTGTACCTACAGATCCGTTTGCCGGTTTAAGATTATTCAGCGGAGCTTCAAACTTCACAGAAAGATCGTTAACTCCTGTACAGTTCTGGAAAGTGATGGTGTAAGAATTTCTGGTATAATACAGCCAGAGATTAGATCCCGACTTATTCCATGAGTGAAAGCTAAAGCCATCAATCGGCATCTTATCTTCATCTGTAAGCTTCATCCGACTTCCTGCATCAAACTTAGCATATACTTGGCTCTTTCCATCCAGTCCCTCAATATAATATGTAATCTTTTTACCAGTTTGAGGCTCGGATGCATATAATGGAATATTCTCTGCTGGCATATTTGCCATCAAAGTATAATATCTGTTTGCCCCCGGACCAATTGCCCACAGATACTGGCGATGTGCTGCATCATTCCACTGAGCAGAAACATCTTCCCCGTATCTGGCAGTTATACGTAATCTTTCATCTTCCTGCCAATTCGGTCGTCCCCACCAATCTCTTGATTCTATCACATAGAAATAAATATTATATGTTCCCCTGTCATAATAAACATTTTTTACTGCAGTACCGTCAGATGTTATCGTTACATCTCCGCTACTTTTCTCAGAATTTAATTCAAATCCTTCATAAGACTTAGGAAAATAGCTGATTACATCGCCGACGTTTCCTGTCTCAGTTTCTATAGCTGCATTTCCGCCGCTATCCTGAGCTACTTCATAAGTTCTCGGAGCCTGCAGGGATTCCTGCCAGTGGATAACCTTATACTGAGCTGTCTGATTTTCTTCCCATATTGCTTTGACTATAAGGTCATGTGACGGCATTTTACCATCTTCAGGGATGCCTTCCCATTTTTTAAAAGTATAACCTAACTTTGTAGGATTATCTGGCGTGCCAATTGATGCACCATATTTGATATCTACAGGCTGTTCATAACTTCCGCCATCTGTATCCCAGATCAGACGGTAAATATTTCTGTCATAATATACATTGACAACTGTGCTGCCATCTGCATTGATCGTTGCCTGGCTGATCGGCAGCCGTGCGGTAAAACCATCGTAAGTTGTTTTCTCTTTTGCTGCTGTCATCAGTCCAACAGTACCCGTCTTTTTCTCTATATTACCAGTATCCAGCGTATATTCATCATTCTCTGCATTCTGTAACATATGCTGTACTGTATATTCTATCTCTGCACCTGAATAGGTAACTGTGATTGTCTTATCAACTTCTACTGTTCCACTGAATTCTACAAACCGCTGATCCGGTGTAAAACCTGTAATTTCCGGCGATGCAATAGTGTTGGAGTATTCTGTTCCAACTTCAAGCTGTGCAACCCATGGCTGACTGGCTGCAGTTCCATCGCTAAACTGATAATTAATTGTATATGTAACCTTATCTCCGATCTTAACATATATCGCCTGTACATCAAGATCCGCTGTTACATTGTCGAATTTTTTATCCCATCCGTTAAATCGATATCCGTCAACATCCGGTGCTGCCGGCGCTGTTGCAGACTGACCGGCTGCAATTCTCTGGCTGGTAATTTCATTACCATCTTTACCGAGAAATCTCACTATATAGTAAACCGTCTTATTTTCAGTTGTAGGTTCCTGAGTTTCCTTTGAAGCATCCTGCTCTGGTTTTGTCTCTGGCTGACCCTCTGCTGTCTGATCTTTCTCCGGCTGTCCTTCCTCTGCTGTCTGATCTTTCTCCGGCTGTCCTTCCTCTACTGTCTGATCTTTCTCCGGCTGTCCTTCCTCTGCCGTCTGATCTTTCTCTGACTCCTCAACATTCTGATATTGTTCCATATCAGACTCTTGTTCTGTATCTTGCTGAGATTCTTGATAAGTTTCAGTTTCCTGTTCTGTATCTTGCACTGTCGCATCTGCAAATAAAATGGTCTGATTACACAATACCATCAAAGCAGTAAGCACAATCGCAAGAATCCTTTTCCATCTCGTTGTCTTCTTCATAAACTCTCTCTCCTTTCTATTGCTTATTCTCTAAGCCTTTTTATTCTCTCAGTATCTTAGTGTAATCTTTTGTGCATATTTAGACTCTTTCGAATCACTTTTCCTGCCACCGGTAATATATGTATAATATTCTTTAAACATTCCTTTTTCTGAATATTTCATTTGTTTCATACAATAATTTTACTCAATCACAATAGATACCTTATTATCAGTATATACCGCCATGGTCTCATGAAGGTCTCATAGCTGTAATTTTTACTAAAAATCTTTCAGTAAATTTAATGTTTTTGTGCATAATTCAAGGGGCATGACAGATTTATTGTCAAATCTGTCATGCCCCTATTATATACAAAATAATTTTCAGATTCTTAAGATAGTTCCAGCTTACCTGTATAAAGCTGATAATAAGTTCCCTTTAACTTGATAAGGTCTTCATGGTCGCCTCTTTCAATGATCTTTCCATGATCCAGTACGATGATGGCATCGCTGTTTCTGATGGTTGAAAGTCGATGGGCGATTACAAATACAGTACGGCCTTTCATAAGGTTATCCATACCTTTCTGTACGATACTCTCTGTACGGGTATCGATACTTGAGGTTGCTTCATCCAGGATCAGTACCGGCGGGTTGGCTACTGCTGCTCTGGCGATGGAGAGAAGCTGTCTCTGTCCCTGGGACAGTTCTTCGCCGTCTCCGCTTAACATGGTGTCATAACCTTTCGGAAGCATCTTGATGAACTGGTCAGCATGAGCCAGTCTTGCTGCCTCATATACTTCCTCATCTGTGGCATTCAGTTTACCATAGCGGATGTTTTCCTTGATAGTTCCTGTGAACAGGTGCGTATCCTGAAGTACGATTCCCAGAGAACGTCTCAGGTCATCTTTCTTAATCTTGGTGATATTGATTCCGTCGTAACGGATCTTACCTTCCTGAATATCATAGAAGCGGTTGATCAGGTTTGTGATAGTTGTCTTTCCTGCGCCTGTAGAACCTACGAAAGCAAGTTTCTGTCCAGGTTTTGCGAAGAGGCTGATGTCTTTCAGAATGACTTTATCCGGATTGTATCCGAATGTAACGTCTTCGAAACGAACATCTCCGGTCAGTTCTGTGTAAGTTACAGAACCATCTGCGGAATGCGGATGTTTCCATGCCCACATACCTGTTCTTTCTTTACATTCTGTAATGTTGCCGTTGACATCTTTTCTTGCATTCACAAGTTCTACATAACCTTCATCCTCTTCCGGTTTCTCATCAATGAGTTTGAAGATACGTTCTGCACCTGCAAGTGCCATAACGATGGCGTTGAACTGCTGTGCCACCTGCATGAATGGCTGGGTAAAGCTCTTGGTGAACTGTAAATAGGAAGCCATAACACCGAGGGTGATGCCGCCCACACCTGTTACAGAGAGAAGTCCCCCAAGTACTGCTGTCAGTACAAACTGCAGGTTACCGATGTTACCGATCACAGGTCCCATCATATTTCCGTATTTATTGGCATTTGCGGAGCTCTCGAAGAGTGCTTCATTGAGTTTGTCGAATTCTTCTTTTGATTTATCTTCGTGGTTGAAAACTTTTACCACACGCTGACCATTCATTCGTTCTTCCACGAAACCGGTCACATCTGCCAGAGATACCTGCTGACGGATGAAATATTTGCCACTGTTGGAACCAATCTTACTGGTAACCTTCAGCATAATAAAAATGATCACAACTGCCAGAATCGTAAGTAGCGGACTTAACAATAACATGGAAATAAAGGTAACCACGATCGTAAACAGCGCCATCAGTGCCTGCGGGATCGCCTGGCTGATCATCTGTCGCAGGGTATCTGTATCGTTGGTATAGAGGCTCATGACAGATCCGTTTGTATTCTGGTCGAAATAGCGGATCGGAAGAGTCTGCATATGCTCGAACATATCATCACGGACACTTTTAAGCACACCCTGACCGATATAAACCATCATTCGGGTATAAATAAATGTGGCAATCACACCAAGTGCAAAAATACAGCCAAGGACTGCAAGTGCCTTATAGAGTTCTGCAAAGTTCGGATCTGTCTGTCCGATCAGCGGGATGATAAAGTCATCCAGCAGAAATTTCAGGGACAGGGATACTGCAATACTTGCTGCGGAACTGATAAAGATGCAGATAAATACGATGATAAACTGTATCTTATGGGTTCCTGTCATATATTTCAGAAGTCTTTTGGCAGTTTGGATGGTGTTCTGATCTAATTTTTTCTTCTTATTCATCGTCTCCGCCTCCTTTGAC
>OLPC01003607.1_pt1 | contig 10008 bp, 8 predicted proteins | sample 1672341 | NCBI WGS metagenome assembly OLPC01 (sample SAMEA3136673, study PRJEB25190) | human gut metagenome | reverse complement strand
CATCTGCATTACCTGCCCTACCGCTCTAACGAGCTATGTTGCAAAGTGCATCTTCTAAGATGACAATTTCTTTGTCATCTCGCTTCGCTCGAATCTTATAGCTAAAGCATTTTCTTCTCCACCAGCAGAGCTGGTGGTTGTCGCTCGCTCAAGCTACCCAAAAACGGGATACCGGAGCGTCCGCAGACGCTCCGGTATCCCAAAATACAAACTATATTTTCCACTGAAGATGGCCAGAGCAAAGCGGCGGCCATTCAAAATAGTACCATAGTAAAAGGGTTGCTGCACGAAGGTTTGTGCAGCAACCCCTTTTTTATCAGGTAGATTCTCTTCTTACAAAGCCGCCGGGCACGATGACGGTGGGGGCAACGGCAGGCTTATGCGCCATTTTGCGGCGCAGCTGCGCCACCACCGTTTTTGCCATGCCGTCCAAGTCCACCCGGTAGCTGGTCAGCTGGGGGCTGCAGATGGTGGAATAGCGGTAGTCATCGTAGCCGGTCACTGCCACATCCTGCGGCACACGGTAGCCGTTGCGCTTGAGGGTCTCCACCAGATTGTAGGCCACCTCGTCGCAGTTGCAGACAAAGGCTTCCGGCATCTCGTGAGGCAGGGTGAACGGAATAAAGAGCCCTCGGTCGTCCCGATCCTCCAGCCGCCAGTCGTCCCGGATGGGCAGCCCGGCGCGGAGCAGGGCTTTGACATAACCCAGATAGCGGTCCATGATGGAGCTGGTGGACAGCACACTGCCCACAAAACCGATGTTCCGCCGCCCGGTGGAGATGAGATGCTCGGTCATCATATAGCTGCCGCTGGTGTTATCGCTGAGCACGCAGTCGGCGGCAATGGCATCATCGTAAAAATCCAGCAGCATAAAGGGCACGCCCGTCTGCACCGCTGTGGCAAGGTAGCGGCGGCTGATCTCGCCCATAAAGATGAGGCCGTCCACCTTGCGGTTTACAAGGAAGGAGGGCATATTGCAGCTTTTTTCTGCCTGCGGCAGAACGATCTCCATCAGCACCGAGATGTCCTGCTCGGCGGCGCATTTAAGCACCGCCCGGTACAGATTGGAATAAAAGGCGTTCTCGTTGAAAAAACGATCTGCCACCAGAATACCGATGCTCTCGCCGCCGGGCTGTGTATGCGCCCGGGCAGGGGGCTGATAGCCCATCTCCTCGGCAACGGCAAGGATCTTTGCCCGCATCTCGGCGCTGACGCCTTCTTTGCCTGCCAGACCCTTGGAGACGGACACGGTGCTGATGCCCAGCCGCTGCGCGATATCGGCCATGCGTACTGCTTTTGCCATGTTCCTGACCAGCTTTCTTCTTTCATTTTAGAATGAGGTAAATAACGTTCCGGTTAACTTTATGGTTAGCATAGCAGTTTTTAGTCGTTTCGTCAATGAAAAGCCAGTTAAAAAGTGCAAAATCAGCCTTAGGCTAAGCGATCTTTAAGTTAATTTTATTGTAAAAAGTTAATTAAATTATTATTTTAAGTTCAAAATCCGTGATGTATCCCGGATTTACAGGTCAGTTTTCACAAGAAAATTGCCGAATTGCCACCAAAACACCGAATCTTTTTGGTAATATTGACAGTGAATCTCAAAAGGAATATACTTAAACCACAGAAAGCGAAGGATAACAGTTAGCTAATCAAAGCTAAATTTAGCTTTCGCAAAACGGAAAAGGGTTCCACAAAAAGAAGGAGGATATCCCTATGCGTAAGATCAATCGCCGCAATTTCCTGAAGGTCACTGGTGTGTTGGCCGCAGCCTCTGCTCTTGCCGCCTGCGGCGGCAGCAGCACTTCTACCGCCGGCTCCACCGGCAGCACCGCTGGTTCCGCTGCCAGCGCAGACGGTGCAAAGGCTTACAATGAGCTGACCGTGGGCACCGACAACACCGACCTGAAGGCTGACCTGAAGATCATCAGCCACCGTACCGACCTCATCGATGACGGCACCTTTGACGGCTACGTTGCCGCATTCCAGAAGCTGTATCCCAACATCACCATCAAGTACGAGGGCATCACCGACTATGCCAACGACATGACCACCCGTCTGACTTCCAACGACTGGGGTGATCTGTGCATGATCCCCACCAACATCCCCCTGACCGAGTTGGGCGACTACTTTGAGCCTCTGTGCGCACTGAGCGACATTGAGAACGATTACAACTTCGCTTCCAACCGCGCTTATAACGGCAGCGTGTACGGCATCCCCTCCACCGGCAATGCACAGGGCATCATCTACAACAAGAAGGTTTTTGAGGCTGCCGGCATCACCACCCTGCCCAAGACCCCGGACGAGTTCCTGGATGACCTGCAGAAGATCAAGGACTACGATCCTTCCATTGATCCCCTGTACACCAACTACGCCGCCGGCTGGACCATGACCGCATGGGATGCTTACACCAGCGGCGGCGCAACCGGTGACCCGGACTGGATGAACATTACCATGCCCCAGACCAAGGATCCGTTCCAGAAGGGCATTCTGGGTGCGGACGATATGGGTCCCTACGCTGTGTACTACATCCTGTACGAAGCAGTGAAGCGCGGTCTGACCGAGGCCGACCCCACCACCACCGACTGGGAGGGCTCCAAGCCCCGCATCAATAACGGCCAGATCGGTGCCATGGTTCTGGGCAGCTGGGCCATCGTGCAGATGCAGGCCGCCGGTGACCACGCCGACGACATTGGCTATATGCCGTTCCCCATCACCGTCAAGGGTACCCAGTACGCCAGCGCAGGTGCAGATTACTGCTACGGTGTGAACAAGAACACCACCGATGACAAAAAGCTGGCTGCCATGCTCTACATCAAGTGGCTGACCGAAAGCTCCAACTTTGCTTATGATCAGGGCGGTGTGCCGGTGCTGAAGAGCCAGGAATACCCCGATACCCTGAAGGCATTTGACGGCATCGACCTGGTCGAGGATGCCCCCGCCCCCGCAGAGCTGGCAGACCTTGCCACCGAGGTGCAGCAGGAGGCTGAGCTGATGCTGAATGCCGACCAGACCCACGTCATGCGTGTGGTGGAGGCTGGCATCAACGGCGACGAGACTCTGGACGACATCGTGGCCGACTGGAACGCCGCATGGGACGCAGCTGTGGATGCTTGCGCACCGCAGTAAGCGATCTATCATTATAAATCAGCAGGGCGGGCCCGTGTCCGCCCTGCTTTTGGTGAAAGGAGGTCTTTTACATGGCATCTTCCGCAACCGTATCCGCGCCTAAAAAGCGCAAGAGCTTCAGCGAATACTTTCACAGTATGCGTGGCCAGCAGCTCATCGTCACGCTGGTGTTCCTGTTCGTTCCGCTGGTGCTGCTGTTCATGTTTACCTATCTGCCCTTCTTCAAAATGGTGGAGTTCAGCTTCTTCAAAATGAAGTACATCGGCAGACGTACCTTTGTGGGTCTGCAGAACTACATCTCGGTCTTTACCCGCAAAGACTGCTTCCACGCTCTGAGCCTGAGCCTTTACTACATGGTAGGCTCCGTGGTGCAGATGGCGCTGGCGCTGCTGTTTGCCACCATCCTGAGCTTCAAGTGCAAGGGCAGCAAGTTCTTCCGTGGTGCACTGTACTTTCCCTGCCTCATCTGCGGCATCTCGGTGGGCTTCATCTTCAAGTTCTTCTTCACCCACGGCTTTGTGCTGGATACCCTGCTGAGCTGGGTGGGCTTCAACGTAGATAAGCTGCCCTTCTGGCTCCGGGATGAGTCCATCAACAACGTCGTACTGGTGGCCTGCTCCATCTGGAAATACATCGGCCAGAACATCGTCATGTTCATCGGTGCTATCGCTTCTGTGGACCCCGTGCTGTACGAGGCTGCTGAGATCGACGGTGCCAACGCATGGCACCGCTTCAAGGACATCATCCTGCCCTCCATCAGCACCATCGTGGTGCTGAACCTCATCATCTCGGTGTCCGGCGCACTGTCCGCCTTCGAGATGCCCTATGTTGTCACCGGCGGCGGCTTCAACACCTCCACCTACTTCGTGGTCATGGATAAGATCGCCCATACCGACCAGAAGGTGGGTCTTGCATCCGCCATGGCTGTGGTTCTGCTGCTGCTCATCGTGATCGTCACCTACGCCCAGAAGGCTGTGGAAAAATGGCTGGAAAACCGCAGCAGCGGCGTAACCAAGTGAAAGTGAGGCAGAACGTATGAACGAAACCACTGCGATCAAGACCAAACGTGTTCTGATCAACATTTGCAAATATGCGCTGCTCATCTTCGCTGCCTTTGTGGCACTGGTGCCCATCGTATCCTGCATCTTCACCGCCTTCAAAAGTGAGGAAGAGTACGCCAACACCAACGTTATCACCCCGCCCAAGAGCTGGCTCAACTTCGATAACTTCATCACAGCATGGAACAAGGCCAACATGGGCGAGGCGTTCCTGAACAGCTTTATCATCCTGATCTGCGTGTTGGCGGGCAGCATTATGATCAGTGCCATGCTGGCTTATGTGCTGAACCGGTTCAAGTTTCCCGGCAACAAGCTGATCCGCAACCTGTTCACCATCGCCACCCTGATCCCCGGCATCGCCTCGCAGGTCACGGTGTACCAGATCATGACGGCTCTGCATCTGGTGAACTCCATGCCCGGCTACATCATCCTGATGATGGGCACGGACGTTATCACCATCTATATCTTCCTGCAGTTCTTCGAGAACCTTTCCCCCACGCTGGACGAAAGCGCCATTCTGGATGGCTGCACCTACTTTGGTGTGTTCTTCAAGATCCTGCTGCCCCTGCTCAAGCCCGCCATCGTCACCAGCGCCATCCTGAAGGGTGTGTCCACCTACAACGAATACTACATGGCAAACCTGTACCTGCAGGATAAGACCAAGTATCAGGTGGTGGCCACCTCGCTGTATGTGTTCTCCGGCCCCATGGGCAACCAGTACAACTACATCTGCGCCGGTGTCATCATCACCATCATCCCCGCCCTCATCGTGTTCCTGCTGTGTCAGGATCAAATCTACAGCGGCATGGCTGCCGGTGCGGTGAAAGGCTAAAATCGCTATCCACTTTTTCTCCTTCATCATCTGCTGCTTCTCCCGGCTTCTGTGCAGGGAGCCGGGAGAGTGTGGCAGAAAAGAACAACAACCTTCTATTACAGGAGTTTTTGATTATGAGCAACGTAAAAATGTTCTGCGACGCCCTGCCCAACATTCCTTGGCAGGAAAAGCCCGCCGATGCCACCGGCCCGGTGTGGCGGTACAGCGAGAACCCCATCATCGACCGCAACCCGGTGGAGGGCGTGGCCCGCATCTTCAACAGTGCGGTCGTGCCGTACGAGGGCAAGTTCATTGGCGTGTTCCGCGGCGAGCAGGTCAACGGTGTGCCCTACATCTATCTGGGCCACAGCGAGGACGCCATCCACTGGACCTTCGACAAGGACAAGATTCCCTTCGTCAACGAGAAGGGTGAGCCATTCATGCCGGTGTATGCCTACGACCCCCGTCTGGTGAAAGTCGAGGACACCTACTACATCATCTGGTGTCAGGATTTCTACGGTGCGTCCATCGGCATTGCCAAGACCACCGATTTCAAGACCTTTGTCCGCATCGAGAATCCGTTCATTCCCTTCAACCGGAATGCGGTGCTCTTCCCCCGCAAGATCAACGGGATGTACACCCTGCTGAGCCGCCCGTCTGACAGCGGCCACACCCCCTTTGGTGACATCTTCCTGAGCCAGAGCCCGGATATGGAGTTCTGGGGGCGTCACCGCCATGTGATGAGCAAGGGCTCCAACTGGTGGGAGAGCGTGAAGATCGGCGGCGGTGCTGCCCCCATTGAGACCAGCGAGGGCTGGCTGCTGTTCTACCACGGCGTTACCGGCACCTGCAATGGCTTCGTCTACTCCATCGGCGGTGCCATTCTGGATAAGGACGAGCCCAGCAAGGTACTGTACCGCTGCGGCAACTTCCTGCTGACCCCGGAAAAGTGGTATGAGGAGCGCGGCTTCGTGCCCAACGTCTGCTTCCCCTGCGCCACCCTGCAGGATGCCGACACCGGCCGCATCGCTCTGTACTATGGCTGCGCCGACAGCTATGTCGGTCTGGCCTTCACCACCGTAGACGAGGTGGTGGATTACATCAAGACCCACGATAACGCAGGCCCCACCGATCACGAGGTGGGCATCCGCTAAGCGTCAAGCGCAACCCTCTCTGTCAATGCTTCGCATCGCCATCTCTGCAAAAAGAGGTTTTACGTCCCCTACCGGGCGCTGGCACGGCGCAAGCCGTGACCGAGAGGGTTTTACTTTGTACAGAAAGGAAGTTCTGTATTATGTCTTCCATCAAACAGGCAGCAGAAGAAATGCTGCTGCAAACTATCATTCCCTTCTGGAAAGGGCTGCGGGACGAGGAAAACGGCGGCTTTTACGGCTACATGGATTTTGACCTGAAGCTGGATAAAAAAGCCGAAAAGGGCTGCATCCTGAACAGCCGCATTCTGTGGTTCTTCTCCGAGGCTGCCATGCTGACCGGCCGGGCAGACCTTGTCGAGGATGCCCGCCACGCCTACCAGTTCTTCCTGAAAAACTGCTACGACGAGGCAAACGGCGGCGTGTACTGGAGTTGCGATTACACCGGCAAGCCGCAGGACACCACCAAGCACACCTACAATCAGGGCTTTGCCATCTATGCCCTTTCCGCTTACTACCGGCTGACCAAAGACCCCGTTGCGCTGACCTACGCAAAAAAGATCTTTCATCTCATCGAGCAGCACTGCACCGACAGCGAGGGCTATCTGGAGGCCTTTACCATCGACTGGAAGCCGGAGAGCAACGAAAAGCTCTCGGAAAACGGTGTCATGGCGGCAAAGACCATGAACACCCTGCTCCATGTATTCGAGGGTTACGCCGGGCTTTATCAGGCAAGCCGTGACCCGGAGGTGGAAAAAGCCCTGCGCCGCATCCTTGACATCTACGAGCACAAGATTTACAGCCCGGAACTGCACCGGCAGTTGGTGTTCTTTGACCAGCACTACAACTCTATCATCGATTTGTACAGCTATGGCCACGATATCGAGTCCAGCTGGCTCATCGACTGGGGCTGCGATTTGCTGGGCGATGCAGCGCTTTCCAAGCGCATCCACGCTATCAACTCCGACCTTGCCGCCCACATCTACAAGGAAGCTTACATTGACCACTCGGTGGTCAACGAGTGCGACCGCGGCAAGGTGAACACCACCCGTGTGTGGTGGGTGCAGGCTGAGTCCGTGCTGGGCTTCGTGAACGAATACAACAAGAGCGGCGATGCAAAATACCGCGATGCCGCCGCCGATATTTACCACTACATCTGCAACGTGATGGTGGACAAACGCCCCGGCAGTGAATGGTTCTGGGAGGTGGACGCAGACGGAAAACCGTCCAGCCGCAAGCCCATCCTTGAGCCGTGGAAGTGCCCCTACCACAACGGCAGAATGTGCATGGAACTGATAAGGAGGAATCCCGATGTCACAGTTTAAACTCCACCCCGAATACCTGCGCCAGAAGGCTTTGCAGGATGCCTACCTGGCCCGCAAAAACAAAAAGACCGATTTCTACAACGGCATCTATGACCGGTGGGAAAACCCGGTGCTGACCCGCGAATCCATCCCGCTGAGCTGGCGGTTCGACCTGAACCCGGAGACGAACCCCCACTTTATGGAGCGTCTGGGCGTGAACGCCGTGTTCAACTCCGGTGCCATCAAGCTGAACGGCAAGTATTACCTTGTGGCGCGCATCGAGGGCAACGACCGCAAGAGCTTCTTTGGCGTGGCAGAAAGCGACAGCCCGGTGGAGGGCTTCCACTTCTGGGAAAAGCCCATCCTGCTGCCGGACACCTGCCCGGAGGAGACCAACGTCTACGATATGCGCCTGACCCAGCACGAGGACGGCTGGATCTACGGCGTGTTCTGCTCCGAGAGCAAGGACAAGGAGAACCCCGACCTCTCCGCGGCTACCGCTCAGGCGGGTATCGTCCGCACCAGGGATCTCGTTACATGGGAGAGACTTCCTAACCTCGTCTCCAAGTCTCCGCAGCAGAGAAACGTAGTGCTTCACCCCGAGTTCGTAAACGGCATGTACGCGTTCTACACCCGCCCGCAGGACGACTTCATCTCCACCGGCTCCGGCGGAGGAGTATGCTTCGCGCTCTGCAAGGACATCACAAATCCGGTGCTCTGCACCGACGAGGTGGTCATCTCTCCGAGAGTTTACCACACCATCACCGAGGTCAAGAACGGCGCCGGCGCGGTTCCGATAAAGACCCCCAAGGGCTGGATACACATTGCCCACGGCGTAAGGAATACTGCGGCTGGCCTGCGCTACGTCATCTACGTATTCGCTACCGACCTCAACGATCCTTCCAAACTCATCGCAAGCCCCTCCGGACTGTTCATCGCGCCCCACGGCATCGAGCGCGTCGGCGACGTTTCCAACGTTGCGTTCACTAACGGAGCCATCGTCCGCGAGGATGGCAGCGTTTATATCTACTACGCTTCCTCCGATACAAGGCTGCACGTTGCTTCCACGACCATTGAGCAGCTCATGGACTACACATTCAACACACCGTCCGACCCGCTCCGCTCTGCTGACTGCGTAAAGCAGCGCTGCGAGCTTATCTCCAAGAATCTCTCCGGAGAGCGCAAGGTATGACGGAATACTTCGACCTATACACCGCAGATCGTCGGAAGCTCGGCAGGAAGATCCAGCGCGGGGCGCCGATACCACACGGTGAGTACCACATCGTGGTGCAGATAATGTCTGTGAACAGCCTGGGTGAGATACTTCTCACCCAGCGTGTTCCGCAGAAAACCAGCGGCGGCAGGTGGGAGTGCAGCGGAGGCTGCGCCGTAAGCGGCGAGACCAGCCGCGAAGCAGCCGTAAGGGAGCTTTTCGAGGAGACCGGAATACGTGCGTTCAGCTCCGAGATAGACCTTGAGTGGACAATGACCACCGACAGCATGCTGCGGGATTTCTACATCGTCCATAAGGACGTTCCGCTTGACCGGCTGGTGCTCCAGTCGTCGGAGGTCTGCGCGGCGAAGTGGGTGACCTACGACCGCCTGTGCGATATGGCTGACAACGGTCAGACCACGCGCACCGTAGCAAGGTGGCTTGAGATACGCGGCGACGATATCCGCAGATGTATCGACGAGATACGCCGAAGCGCCAGGGTCGGCGCGCCGAGAATGGCGTGACCGCTCCGCCGGGCGCGTGAACTTTGAGGAGAAATCATGAAAATAATCATAGTCGGCGGCGGCAAGGTGGGATTCTACCTTGCGCAGACCCTGAGTGCGCAGGGTCACGATGCCGCCATAATCGAGCAGGACAGGGAACTGTGCCGTATGATCGCGAACCAGCTCGATATTTCCATTTGCACCGGTGACGGAACTTCCCAGGACGTCCTGCGTGAAGCCGGCGCTGAACGTGCCGATGTGGTCTGCGCCGTGACCGGAAAGGACGAGAGCAACCTCGTCTGCTGCCAGACCGCAAAGAAGGTTTTCGACGTGAAAAAGACCGTCGCAAAGGTGAACAACCCGAACAATGTCGCGGCGCTCCGTACGCTTGGGGTGGACACGGTCGTGTCCTCCACGGATAACATAATCGAGCACCTGGAGCGCGAGGTGGATATCTCAGCGATGAAGGAGCTTATACCCCTCGACGGCGGCGATGCCTCCTTGCAGGAGATAACCCTCCCGGAGGACAGCGAGCTTGCCGGAAAGAGCCTGATGGAACTTTCTCTGCCGCAGACCTGCAACGTGGTCTGCATCAGCCGCGGCGGCCACACGCTCATACCCCGCGGACAGACAAGGCTCCACGGCGGCGACGTGCTGTTGGTGGTGACTCTCAGGCATGGCGTGCGCGACCTGCGCAAGGCTCTCAGAATAAAGGATTAATTAAGGCGGCACCGCGGGTTTTCGCGGCACTGCCACGACAAGGACATAATGATGGAAGAAAAGAACCTCCGCAGAAGCTCCGAAAATATCAATACCGCAGATACCGCAGCGACGGACGC
>OLPC01003598.1_pt1 | contig 10014 bp, 9 predicted proteins | sample 1672341 | NCBI WGS metagenome assembly OLPC01 (sample SAMEA3136673, study PRJEB25190) | human gut metagenome | reverse complement strand
CTCCATTGCTATGCAATTCCCGCAATCCTCGAACACCTCAAACTCCCATAAAATGAGGTATAAATATGATACACCCTATGATCACAGCCATGATTGCCGTAAAAAGCACTGCACCAGCTGCCGTATCCTTCGCGATCTTAGCAAGTGGCTTTCTCTCCTCTGTCACAAGATCGACAACAGCTTCCACTGCCGTATTCACAAGTTCCAGTGAGATCACCATTCCAAAAAGGAGAAGACAGATACACCATTCCATCGGTGTTAATCCTACAAAGGTTCCAACTGCTGTTACAAGAATCACTGCAAGGCAATGAATCTTCATATTCCTCTCTTTTAAAATCCCTGTCCAGATTCCTTCAAAGGCATAGCCAAAGCTTTTGAATAAAGGCTGTTTTCGATTCTTCATTCGTAGTCTCCTTTCGGATTCGTATCATAGATCAAGCAACAAATCTAATATCTATGATACCACATCTGGCTCCTTATCAAAAGAGGTATTTTCCTATTATTATCAAAAGAATACTCGGATTTCGAAGCTCATATCCTTTTCACTTATTTACAAGCTTCAACCATACTCTTTACATATTCTGCAACATACGGCACGCAGTCTTTTCCGTATTTCTCACACAACTTAACGATTGCACTTCCAACGATCGCACCGTCTGCGCTCTGACACATCTTCGCCGCCTGCTCCGGAGTGGATACATTTTGCACGATTTCTTTCAGATACTCTCTTTTATATCGATAGGAAATATATGTTTTACAGCCGCAGTGTGCATCCTAAACGGAGCATTTTTTATATATTAGGAAAGCACTTTCCTAATATATAAAAAATCCTTGACAGAATATTCCTATTCTGTCAAGGACGGTAAATCTAAATCTTTTCCGCGAAATTGTCAAAAAATTTTCTCAATTTTCTTGTCTTTATTTTCTTTTTCTCTTCCATGCAAATCCGCCAACTCCTGCTCCGAGTGAGGAGAATGCAAGTCCTAATAAGCCAAGAACATTTGCCGGATCACCTGTCTTTGCGGCTTTTGATCCACTTGTTCCTTTGGAGGCTGATCCATCCGTAGTTGTTCCTGCCTTCTTTGTAACAGTCGGAGTTGCACTTCCATTCTGACTTCCCGCCTGATTTCCATTCTTTTCAAGTGCTTTGATTGCTGCATTCAACTCATCTGTTGCTTTATCAACTTTTTCCTGGCTTTCTTTTGCATTTAATGCGCTCTTAGCGTCTGTCAGTGCACTCTGCAATGCCTTCCAGCTGTCAACTGTGTAATCAGCTTCTTTCAGAGCTGCCGCATCACTGATTACTTTCTCAAGGGAAGAAGTATCAACTGCTGCCGGCTCTTCTATCTTAACAAGTGCTTCAACAGCTGCGTTGAGGTGGCTTACTGCCTCGTCTACAGTTGCCTGAGTTTTTGGATTTTTCAATTCATCTTTTGCTTCCTGAAGTTCCATCTGCATAGATGCCCAGCTTTCCGCTGTGTATTCAGCTTCTTTCAGGGCTTCTGCTTTTGCAATAGCTGCCTCAAGCTCTGTTGTTGTGATTGTTTTATCCTCAGATGCTTTTACAATGTTCTCCTCTGTTGCCTGGAATTTGTATGTCACGTCATTATATCCAAGTGCTGTCAGTGTAATAGTCCAATATCCTGTTCCATCCGTTCCTTCTGGAAGTGTACAACGAAGAGAATTTGTCAGTCCAAGCTGGATTCCCATTGCTTTGTGCATCCAGTTATCTGCTGCAAATTTTGTTCCATAAGTAGCTTTTGCATTTGTATATGTACTGTCATCTCCATAGTAAGTCCATGTAACAGTCTGGAGATTTGATCCAAGATCACCATAATTTCCTGTCAGATCAACTCTTAAGAATTCTCCATAAGATCCGCTTGCTTCTTTTACTGTCAGCCCTGCTTCCTCTGCTGTTGGTGCTGTCTTGAGTGCCTGATCTTTGATTCCAGACTCTGATCCATTATTCACTCTTGCAGAGAAACTGAAAGATCCATCCTCATTCTTTGTTGCTGTTTTCAGACCGTTTGTATTCTCTGTTACATTGGCAACCAGTCCTGTATAGCTTACCAGATTCTTTTCTGAATATCCTCCTGCAAGTTCACTTCCGTTTTCGATCACACGATAGCTTGCTTTCAGTGCATCCAGATCAGATGTTTTTACTTTCACCGGCACATATTTCAGTCCGAGTACATCATACTCTGTCATCTTTGTTGTTGCACCGGATTCTTCTGTGATTTCTCCTCTGTTAAATGTAATCTTGCTTCCGTCTGTCAGAACTGCAGTAGTTCCATCTGTCCAGTACTCTACTGCATACTCTTTTCCATTTTCCGCCTTGATTACTGCGTTGCACTGGAAAGAACCTCTGTGAAGTCCATGATTTACTGTAGCTCTTGTTACAGTATCGAATGCACCCTTGTCAGACTCTCCTTTTGAATCCTTTGCATCTGAAGAAGATGTATTTCCTGCTGCCTGCACATTTTCAGCAGCCCAGTACTCTGCCCAGCTAAGTCCTACATATGCGTAAGTATACTCGCTCTCCTGTGATAAAGTATAAGTGAATTCGTAATCCTTTGCATAGCCTGTTGCCTTTACTGAGATCTTAAATACATGTCCATTTTCTGCATTCTTAAACGGAGCTGCAGTTGTATCAATTGTTCCATCTTCTTTAATGATCTTCACTGCACGTTTTCCTGTTGCCGCATACTCTGTTCCGTCAACTGTTACTGATTCGATATTCTTTACATAAGAAGTTACATCCTCTGCTGCATATCCTTCTGCTGCTACAAGTGCTGCACTTTCACTGTTAAATACAACCGGTACAGCTTCTGTTGTTAATTCAAAATCTGTCGTAAGATCTGCATATTTTCCGGATTTATCAGATACTTTCAGAGTATATTTGCCTATCTCAGCGCCTTTTGTCTTATAGCTAAGTGCTCCGTCTTTTACCTGAACATCCTCAAGGCCTTCAACTGTATATTCTGCCTGATAATCGTCAGGAAGGCCTTCTACAGTTACATTTACTTTTCCACTTTCAACATCTGCATTCTCTGCTGCGATAGTTCCATTGAATTTAACCGGCACATACTGATCTGCATCAATCTCATAGATTCCATTATCTGTGTAATATGTGATTTTATTGATTGTCTGACCCATCATCTTTTTATAATTTCTTGAGTCCAGTGTGTTTCCATGAGATGTTGTCACAAATCCTGTACTCCATGCCAGTTCTTTCTTTTTCCAGATATTTTCGAGATGACGAAGTCCGTAGTTGTCTCCTTCTTTTGTGCTGATCACAACTCCATATACTGTATTAACTGTTTCTGGGAGTCCATTTACATCTAATTCATAATCTCCATACTTTGTATCTGTTGTGAAATCAATTGATGCATCACTCAACTTCTGTGCAGTTGCACCTTTCACTTCACTAAAGCTGAGTGAACCATCTGCATTTACTGTTGCTTCTTTATAATAAGAAGGGGTCTCACTTAAAATATAGTAAGAATAGCTTGCGCTCTCGAATAACGCATCTTTTCCATTATATTCTGTTGTTGTCTCTTTTCCTTTCATATTCACTGTAATAGAAAGCTTGCTGTCATCTGTGATCTGTGTATAGTTTTTCAGTACAGATGCGTCACTGATCTTAACCGGATATGTAATACCTGTAATATCTGTTCCATCACTGTTTACATGATAAGATCCAGCTACAAGTGTTGATCTTGTTTTCGCTTTTGTAGCGGAGGATACACTGTCTGCTCCTGCTACCTGATCAGCTGCATAAAATTCAGAATATGGGATATTCATCAACACATAAGTTTCTTTCGCAACTTCTGCCTTTTTCAATGCCTTCACTGCTGTATTTAACTCATCTGCCGCTGTGTCCACTGCACTCTGGGATTCTTTTGCTTTCAGAGCGGCCTTCGCTGCAGTTAATTTTGTCTGCATTACACTCCAGCTATCTGCTGTGTAATCAGATTCTGTCAGTTTCTCAGCCGCTGCGATTGCTGACTCCAGCTTTGCTGTGTCAATGGTAACTGTCTCCCCAGCTACCGGAGCTGACTGGATTGCTTCAAGTGCAGCTTTTTTAATTGCATCAGAAGTACGTGTTGCACCGGAAACTGTATCCCAGCTGTTAATTGTATCTTCTGTAGCAGCCTGTCCTTCAAGCTTTGTTTTAAATCCTTTTGATTTGGAATATGCTTTATTAAAGTAGGATGCATTTTCTTCGTCATATCCTTCTTTCGGTGTGACTGTGATCTCAGAGAATTTTCCATCCTCTACTTTCAAGCTTACTTCTACATCATATTCTTCCCACTCATCGTCACTGTCATCTTCTGTTCTGGTTACATGAGCCGTCTTTGTATAAGTTCCATCCTTTGCAGTCTGACTTCCTGTTGCCGCAAAGATCGTTGACGGGCAAAGTCCTACTACCATAGACATTGCCACTGCCATGGACATTGCCTTTACTTTCATTTCTTTGTTTTTCATAGAAACCTCCTTTTTAACTAAAATAGTTACATACAGATCCTGCCTGTCGCAGTTCTGCTTTCCTGCTTCCGCATGGAATATATTATCAAGTTAGCTTTTACTAACCTGTAATCAAAAAGTATATATCTATACTGTCCTTACAGCTTCTTTCTTCACAACCGGTAAAATTTTTCCTGCGACAATTCCAATCACGAACCCTGTCACTGTTCCTGCCACAAGAAGAACCGGCAGATAATAAATCAGTTTCAGATTCTCCACCACTGCCATCGCAACAAGAATCTGTCCTATATTATGAAAGACGCCGCCAGTGATACTTACTCCTACAATGGAAATTCCATCCATCTTCTTTACAAGTACCATGGCAAGAAGGCTGACAACCGCCCCTGCCAGACTGTAAATGATCGACATTCCATTTCCAAAAAGAAATCCTGTCAGAAGCACACGCAGTACAGATACCGCCAGTACTTCCGGAATTTCCAGAAAATAAAGACCTGTTACAGTGACCAGATTAGCCACTCCAAGCTTCATCCCCGGCACTCCAAAATTAATTGGGATCAGGCTTTCCACATAACTAAAAATCATTGCCAGCGCAACAAGCATTGCCATGTTCGCAAGTTTTTTATTTCTATTCATACATTCTCCTTTACAGTCGAACAATTGATTTATTTAGAAATTGTATCCGGTAGATGTTCCTTTTCACTTTGAGAATCATCAGAATTCTCAACCTCTTCTATTTCCACAACCAGCTTATGAGGCAGGCAGACAATTGTCTGTGTCCGATTATTGATCTTTCCCTGCTCTTCGCAATATCCATCCGGACAGTCAGCCTCTTCCATATACGCTTTTCCATCCTTGATCCGGACACGGTTGTAAAAGTCTCCATCCTGCACTTCGATCACCTGGTCTTCATCCAAAGCATATCTTCCGTAAACTTCTCCGTCCACCTTGATCACAACCTGTTTTTCCTTATTTTCTTTTTGTCCGCTTTCCTTTGCCTGTACATACTGCATCAGATTCATCACAAGAAACAGTACACATGCCGCAAAGAGAATTCCGCCTCCTAAAAACAGATCTTTTTTCTTCATCTATTACACTCCTGCCCAGATCATAATTACAAGTAACAGAATTGCCCGAAGAATCGTAAACCAGAATTCATTTCCCTTCAGACCTTTGATTCCTGTATGGATATGCTTCTTTGGACAGGTATCAATACATTTCTGGCATTGGAAACAATCCCCCTCGACTTTGAGTGATCCGTCTTCCGGGAGTCCGATCCCGGATGGACATTTCTTCGTGCATCCACTACAGCCCTTGATACAATTTTCTCTGTCGCGGTGCAATGCAAAGAACGGAAGCACCGGAAGTAATGAGAATACTGCTCCCATCGGACACAGATTCCGACAGAAAAATCTTTCTTCCAGACACATCCCCACAATAATAAGAAGTAGTAATATCACTCCCGGCAAATATCCCTGCAAGCGAAGATTTCCTGCATGCAACATAGAAAAAACATCCCACGGGCTTGTCCCTTTTGCCTTTCCGTATACTCCCGCAAAACAAAGTACTGCGATTACGGTCAACACCAGATATTTCAAATAGCTTAACTTCTCTGTGATCTTTTCTGAAAGTAGCACCGGCTTTTTCTTTCTCTTCTTAAAACACCAAAGATAAAATGCATGAATTCCATCTCCAAGACTTCCGAATGCACATGCGAATCCACAGAAGAATCTTCCGAAAAGAATCGTATACGCACAAAGAACTATAAGCACCGTTACAAAAGAGGTCAGCCCGATTGCCTCGCCTGCTCCTATCTGTGTAAAAATGTATTTCACGCCGGCAAATGCCGCTGTATACACAGATGGCAGAAACAGAAAATAGAGAATCTGAATCAAGGCACGAAGCCAAGTATGCAATTTTTTAATTTCTTTTGCTTTTAAATTGTGTATATTCAACTTCTTCAAACTACTTTACCGCCTGTTCTAATGCCTGTTCTGCTGCATTTTTAATTCCTGTTGAACTGAACGTTGCGCCGCTGATCGTATCAACTTCTGCACTCTGCGCCTCTATGATCTTCGGAATGATATCTTCCGCCATTGCAAGATATGCACTATCTTCCTTCTCAGCGGAGGTCACTTCTACCGCTTCGATCTTTCCATCTTTTACAGTAACTTCTACAGCAACCGTTCCACCAAATCCATCCGCTTCTCCGGTATAGGTTCCATCCTTGTATCCTGCTCCATCTCCTGAATCACTCCCTGACTCAGAATCACTGCCGACACCAGATGACTGTACCTCCAACTGTGCATTCAGTTTTGCAATTTCCTCATCCTTCGCACGGACATCCAACACTTCGTTATATCCGAAAAGGACACCGACGATTGCCAGCAGACTAAACAGTCTTACGATAAACTCTTTCATCCTACTGCGCCTCCGTCTCTTCTGGTCTTAAAGCCATTTCCAGTGCCTTTTTGCATCCGTCAATAATCGCATTCGAAGAACAGGTTGCTCTGGATACCGTATCAATTTCTTCCGGCATTCCCTTGGTAATAATCTGGGAAACGACACCTTTTTTGCTTGAAGTTCCATTTGCCGCCTTCTTGATATAGCTGTCATTTGCTGCATCCCCATCTCCTGACACGTCAGTAATGGATACAATTTTGTCATTTCGTATTGTCACCTTCATAGAAAGCTGATACTCTGTAAAATCTTCATCCTCATCCGGCTTACATGGTACACTCACCTCATAAGTTCCATCGATGTATTTTGTCTTCACTTCTTCCTCTTGATCTGACTTCTTTTTCTCAAGCTGTGCAACTGCAAGGTTCAGATTTTCCACAGCTTTATCAACCGTCTGCTGTTCCACTGTTTCATTCGCAGCTGTTTCCAACAGCTCTTTTGCATCATTCAGTCGGAGACTCAGAACCGCCCAGCTACTCTGCGTATACTCCTCCATCACAAGTGCTTCTGCTGACTTGACTGCATTTTCCAGTTCCGTTGTATCTGCTTTCTCTTCAATGGATTCTCCATTCGTTACTTTCTCCGCCTGTTTCAAAGCATTCTTTATTGCTCCGAGAAGTCCCTTAGAACTGTAAGTTGCACCAGATACAGTATCTACATCTGTATTCTGATTTTTAAGCACATTTTTCACTACATCCATTGCGCGGTTGAAAAATGCTTCATCATCTGATGTCTCTGTGACTAAAATTGCTTTGATCGTATGCTCCTGGATCACCACAGCTACCGATACATCTCCACTGTATCCTTCCGCTGTTCCATAATAGATTCCTTCTTTGTATGGAACTGTTCCGGTTGTTGATGTACTCTGATTCTGACTGGAAGAACTGTTCGAGCTATTCGTTTCAGATGAATCCGAAGTCGCTCCATTTCCACTCACTGCCGCCTGACTTAATGCATCTCTTACTGCCTGGATGATTCCAACCGAACTGTACGTTGCTCCAGACACGGTATCTACATTGGTGCTCTGACTGCTGATGATCGCATTGATCAGTGCAGAGGCTTTGGAAATGTATTCGCTTCCATCTTGATTCTCCATAATCTGGATGTCTGTGATCTTTCCGCCACTGATCTCAACCTTTACTTTCAGTGTTCCACCAAATCCAGTCCCTGTTCCGTAATAAGTTCCGTCCTTATATGCTGCCGGGTCTTCCACTGTTGCGACAGAAGTAGAACTTCCTGCTGCCGCGCCGCCACCAGACTGTAACTGTCCTGTTGTTCCGCTGTCTTTTTCTCCTGTCAGTGCATTCTTCACCGCACTGATGATTCCCCGGGAACTATAGGTTGCCCCTGAAACAGTATCGACTTCCAATGTCTGTCCTTCGATGATCTTATCAATCACTGCCTGTGCACGTTTGAAAAATGCTGCATCGTCAGATGAACTCAAAATATCAATTGCTGTGATCTGCCTGTCTTTGATCTGCACAGCAACTGTAATATCTCCTGCGTAACCTGTTCCGGTTCCTTTGTAAACACCATCCGTCAGATCAAAAGAACCTTTTACCGCCTGCTCCTGCTCTTCTGACTTTGTAGTCTCTTCTTTTACAGAATTCGTTTGCTCCTGCGCTGCATAAACCGGTGGCTGATATCCACTCAGAGTGCCTGCTACACAGGATGCCACAACTGCTACCGAAAGTACCGGTGCAAATGGTTTCAGCTTCTTTCCTGTTTCTTTTAAATCCATTTTTCCTCCAAAATCTACTCTGTCTTACACTTTTCTATCGAATGATCTCAACTGTTCTCTCCGTTGAAAAATCATTTTCCAGCCCTTCTGTTACATATAGCGTCCCATCGTCACTCATAAGGATTGCATCAAACTCATCTTTATGTTCTCTCCAGAAATCTGCCGCTTTCTCTTCTCCCATAATAAAAAGTGAAGTAGAAAGTCCATCTGCCAGTGTTCCGTCCGTACTTACAATTGTTACAGATACAAGTCCGCTTTCTGCCGGATATCCGGTCTTTGGGTCAATGATGTGATGATACGTCACACCATCCTGTTCAAAATACCGTTCGTATCCCCCTGAAGTGATAACAGCCTTGTCCTGAACACTCAGAATTCCCAGATAATCTTCTGTGTCATCGGGACTCTGCACTGCAATCTTCCATTTCGTTCCATCCGTCTTTGTTCCGAGTGCCTGCACATTTCCGCCAAGATTCACTAATCCACTTGTGATTCCATTGTCTTTGTAAATGTCCATAATTCTGGATGAGGTATATCCTTTTGCAATTCCTCCGAGATCGATTTTCATTCCTTCTACGCCGAAAGATATCTTTCTCGTTTCTTTGTCACAAGAAATGTTTCCCGCATCAGTGAGTGGAAGAAGTTGATCCAATGTCTCCTGTGACGGAACCTGGAAGTTCTGTGTTGGGAATCCCCATGCTTCCATCACCGGATAAATCGCAATATCAAACGCGCCATCTGTCTCCTGGTAGAGTTCCAATGCACGTTCCGTCAGATAACCTGCATCTTCGGAAAGCTCTGCACTTCCATCTGCATTCAGTTTTGCGATCTCGCTGTCTTCATCTCCTGTCGATAAAAGTGCGTCCAGACGCTCAATCTCTGCCTGTGCTGCATCAACGGCTGCTTCTGCATTTTCTCCATACGCAGTCACTGTCATATAGGTATCCATTGCAAAAATATCTCTGGATGCTTCTTGAATATCATCCGACTGGTTCTGTGCACTTTCTGACGATATTTCGGATTTATCTGCTGTCTTCTGTCCGCATCCGACCAACAGGGCCGATGCACAAAGACAGACTGCAAGTAAACATTTTATATTTTTTAATTTCATGTAATCGCTCCCGGTTATACTTTTCTAACTCATGTTAGTTCAACTAACTCCGTAAGTATACAGGATGTCTATTATCCAGTCAATTGGATTTTTATTATTTGAGAACTTTTCTCATTTATCCGTTTTAAACTTATATATTATTCTCATGAACAAAGAATGTGCCTCGGCACATTCTTGCGCCTGCGGCGGTCGCTTGCGACACCTACCTTGTACGCCGCAG
>OLPC01003595.1_pt1 | contig 10023 bp, 3 predicted proteins | sample 1672341 | NCBI WGS metagenome assembly OLPC01 (sample SAMEA3136673, study PRJEB25190) | human gut metagenome | reverse complement strand
TTGATCCATATTTATATATGGTTAAAATCACTATTTCTGATAAAGATGGGAATATATTAGATTCAGTTTCACAAAAATTTGGTGTTCGTACAATTTCTATTAAAAATGGTAAAGTGTACTTAAATGGAAATGAATATGAGATACATGGAGTTGGATTTCATCAAGACAGAGAAGGATATGGAAATGCAGTTCCAGATGAACTGAAAGAACAAGATTTCGACTTGATGCAGGAAATGGGAGTTAATGCAGTAAGAACATCCCATTATCCACATAGTCAATCTGTATATGAAATGGCAGATGAGAGAGGTATTCTTGTTTACTGTGAAATTCCATATTATTTGTTATTATCGAAGACCGAATCGTACAAGGAATCGATTCGCGAACAATTAAAGGAGATGATAAGACAAGGTTATAACCATCCTTCTATTATGATGTGGGGAATACAAAATGAAGTGTATTATTCAGATCGTTTTGCAAGTTTTGGGAATGATTTTAAAATAACCGAAGATGAGCTTATAAAATTTAATAGTGAGTTGGTAGAATTGGCAAAAAGTGAGGATCAAAATCGTTTTATTGTACAGGCGGAAATTGATGAAAATAACCCAAACAAAATAGCAGCAAAATGGTCTGGAAATATAGATTTTACAGGAGTTAATTTGTATGTAGGCTTTAAAAGCGAGGTGCAAAGTGCTGGAGATGATGGAAGAGAGGAGATTATCCAGACTTTAAATGACAAAATTAATAACTATAAAAAAGTGTATTCTGCTAATGATTTTATGTTGACAGAATATGGTGCGGGCGGAAATGTAAATCAACATGCCGTTGTAGATGAGTCGTTTTCGTGGGCAGGTAATGCAGCGGCTTCAGGACAATATCATTATGAAGAGTACCAATCATATATATTGGAAACATATTTATCTTTTTTACAGCAAAGAAATGACATACCAATAAGTTTTGTGTGGAATATGTTTGATTTTTCATGTTATCGCAATGAGGGTGGGATTCCAAGAACAAATACAAAAGGATTAGTATGTTATAATCATGTAACTAGGAAAGATGCATATTATTTGTATAAAGCAAATTGGAATAAAAAAGATAAATTTGTGTACTTGACAAGCAAAAGATATACAGAAAGAATAAATAAAGTTCAACAAATAAAGGTATATTCAAATTGTGAAAATGTGGAATTATACATAAATGGGAATTCGGTAGGGGAAGGAAGAAAACAGCAAGATGGAGTATTTGTGTGGAATGATGTAAAACTAGATGCTGTGAATGAGCTTAAGGCAGTAGGCTTTGATGATGCGGGAAATACTTATACTGATGAGGTAAATGGCATTAGTGTGAAAGGTGATGAAGAAGTCGGTACAACAACTGTTAAATACCAAGTTCATGTTCAGGATAATGGGTGGTTAGATCCTGTTGAAAATGGAGAAATTGCAGGTACAGTAGGTGAAAGCAAACGGATGGAAGCTATTAAGGTAGCACTTGTAAACAAAAGTAATTCGGGTAATATAGAATACAGGACACATGTACAGAATGAGGGATGGATGTCATGGGTGAAAGGTGGAAAATTATCAGGAACTAGTGGTAAATCACTTAGGATGGAAGCAATTCAATTAAAACTTACTGGAGATTTGGCAAAAGAGTATGATATTTACTATCGAGTTCATGCACAGAATTTTGGGTGGTTAGATTGGGCTAAAAATGGACAAACAGCGGGTACTTCTGGATATGGCTATCGATTGGAAGCAATAGAAATTAGACTTGTTAAGAAGGGAAAAAATGCACCTGGAAAGACTGATAAGCCGAAACAAGTAAGAAATGTATCATATCAGGCACATGTACAGAATATTGGAGATACCGGAATTGGTTATGATGGCGATTTAGTTGGAACTGTAGGGAAAACACTACGAATGGAAGCAATCAAAGTAAGTTTACCATCTATAATGAACGGATCAGTAGAATATAAAGCGCATGTGCAAAATATTGGATGGCAAGGATGGAGAGAGAGCGGAAAACTGGCAGGGACAAAAGGAAAAAGTCTTCGAATGGAAGCTGTGAAAATTAGACTGACTGGAGAAGCTGCAAAAGGATATGATATTTATTACCAGGTTCACGTACAAAATATCGGCTGGTTAGACTGGGCAAAGAATGGTGAACCAGCAGGTTCAGAAGGGTATGGATATCAGATGGAAGCTATTCGCATTAAATTGGTAGAAAAAGGTGGAGAAGCACCAGGAAAAACAAATGTAAATTTTAAAAAGAAATAAATGAATGAGGATCTGGAATTGATTTCTGGATCCTCATTTTAAATATAATTAGTATATATATTAAAAGATTGCTTGTAAAAGGAGAAGAATGTTATAATTAAAAGAGCATTCGATACTGTATGGAGGAGAGGGAAGATGAAGAGAAGAAAATATCAAAAATTTATAGCGTATGTTATAGGAGTTACGATGTTGCTTTCAGGAATGAGGTTATCCGTGTATGCAGAAGAAAGTACAGATAATACAGAAATAGTATATGATCAGGAAGAGAATGAAGCTTTAGATGATAATCATACAATGAATTCAGAAAAAGGAATAAGTGATAAGGATAGCATTGAAGAAGAGAATAATTTAAATGAAGAAAACGTAAGAGAAAGTGTAGAAGAAAATAATATAGAAGATAAAAAGTATATTGAAAAAGTAATTATGAAATATCAAGCACATGTACAGGATATAGGGTGGCAAGCGGAAAGAAATGATGGGGAAATGTCAGGAACAACTGGACAAAAAAAACAAATTGAAGCCGTAAGAATAAAGTTTACAAATGAAAATGGTGAGGTGCTTGATAACAATGTGTTATCTTATCGAGTTCATATACAAGATATAGGATGGCAAGAATGGAAGGAAAATGGAGAGATAGCGGGAACAACCGGACAGAAAAAACGTATTGAAGCAATAGAAATGAAATTATCAAATGATTATTCAGAGCAATATGATTTGTATTACAGATGTCATGTGCAAGATTATGGCTGGCTTGGGTGGGCTAAAAATGGGCAAAAATCAGGAACGACAGGGTATGCGAAGCGCATTGAAGCTATTGAAATTCGATTGGTAAAAAAGGGGGATGAAGGACTAGAAAGTACAGAAAATGCGTACAGAACACCAAAATTATATTATCAGGGACATATACAGAATGATGGATGGCATAATAAAGTGTATGATGATCAGATGGCGGGAACAACTGGACAGGGAAAGAGACTTGAGGCATTACGTATAGAATTGCCAGAGGAAACAGAATATACTGGAGGAATATTATATCGTGTTCATATACAGAATATAGGTTGGCAAAGTTGGAAAAATAATGGAGAACTTGCTGGAACAGTAGGAGAAGGAAAAAGGATTGAAGCAATAGAAATAAAATTAACAGGAGAAATGGCGGAATATTATGACGTATATTATTCGGTACATTTATCACAGAATGGATGGAGTTTATATACTTCTAATGGAAAGACAGCGGGAACTACGGGATTAAGTAAGAAAGTGGAAGCGGTTAAGATTATTCTTGTTCAGAAAGGGCAAAAGATACCTGGAACAGAAGGAGATGCATATATACAGGGCTATGATAATGCAGATCTTTCATATACAGGGAAAATGCAGACGCAAGAAAATGTGAATAGTATTATGCATGGAGGTGAAATATTAGGGACAACTGGACAAGGGAAAAGGATGGAGAATATTAAAATATCTTTGAGAAGAAATGAAAAGACTATGCCAGAAGGTGATATTCAGTATGCAGTACATTTGTCTAATCAGGGATGGACTGGATGGGGATCTCAAGGTAATGTTATTGGATGTACAGATGGAACGAAAGGAATGGAGGCTTTTAAAGTAAGACTTACAGGTGAATTGGAAAGGTATTATGATATTTATTATCGCGCACACGTACAGAACTATGGTTGGCTTGGTTGGGCTAAAAATGGTCAGCCGTCAGGTACGACGAAATGTGGATATCGGTTGGAGGCACTTCAAATTATTTTAATAGCGAAAGAAGCAGAAAAACCAGGAGAGAATACGAATTATTATACTGAGAAAAAATATAATCATGGACCAGATGAGACGATGTATAATAGAGCGAATATGTATGGAAGTTCAACACAGTATTTACTTATGGTTGATAGAAAAAATAATAGAACAGGTGTGTATAAGGGAAGGGCAGGAGACTGGAGTTGTATAAAGTATTGGGAGTGCGCTGTTGGAAGACCGGAGACACCAACTGTAACAGGAATATATTATGTTGGAGCAAAAGGATACTATTTTAATTCAGGGATACTAAAATGTTATTATTATACACAGTTTTATGGTGATTATTTATTCCATTCGGTTCCGTATTATCCTAATGGTACAATTTACGATGCTTTATTGGGAGTGCCGCGGTCACAAGGATGTGTTCGTTTACAAATTGACAATGCAAAATGGATTTACGATAATGTTCCTTATAATACTACAGTAGTTGTATATAATTAAGAATGAATAGGGGAGAAAGATGAGAAAGATATCAAAAAAAATACTTGCAGGTTTTATGGCTATTGCTTTAATGGGAGGAATTATAGGATTAAAGAACGATGCATATGCAGAGGAAGATATTCAGAATGTAGAAACCAGTGAAACTCAAAGCAACGAACAACAGATGGAGATCATTGAAGATGACAATTTGGATGAGGCAGAAGCAAACAAAGAAAATGATTTAAAAGAACAAGAAGATAATGTAAAATTTGAACAAGAGGAAGAAAAACTTATAGGAACAGATGAAAATGGAGAAGTTTATGAAATAAGTTCAGAAAGTGGTCTGGTAGAGCAAGAGGAAGATATTGATGGAATGGCAAGGAGTAGCTCAGCAAAAATTGTGAATTTCAATACTAAAGGTGCAGTTGTTACGACTTATAATGAAGTTGAAACTGGTGTACAGGGATATACATGTGGTGCATATGGTGCAGATGCAGCATATCTTGGAACAACTAATGGTAAAGTAAAATTTATGCTTTCGGGAATCATAGGAGAAGTTGATCAGAAGGAAGTACAGGTTGTAGATGTTTCTAAAGCAGAATCTGTCAGTTATTACAAAGTGGTTTCGGGAAGATTGTATCATTATATAGTTGGTAATGTAACACATAGTGGCTATGATTCGTGCTTAGATAATGGTCCGGCACCAGATTATCTTAGTGCTGATACAAATTATTATAGCTATGATGGACATTATTTTTATACATATAATAATTTCGTAAATATGCTAGTTGATTATCAAAATGGTAACCGTACACATTCCATAAATAAGACAACTCCATATTTTAACTATTTTCAATATTTGCCATTGAGAAGTCAAAGTAATTACAGTGAAAGTGAGTTGAATACATTTATTAATTCAAAAATAGATTCAGATTCTAAAATGTGGAATACGGGTTCGACTTTTGTAAGATATCAAAATTTGTATGGTGTAAATGCATTGATGATGGCAGGGACAGCAGCATTGGAAAGTGCATGGGGGAAAAGTAGCATTGCTATGAATAAAAATAATTTGTTTGGATTAAATGCTGTAGATAGTTCGCCAGGAGAAAGTGCAAATAGTTATTCGGATGTATCCACATGCTTAAAAGACTTTGCGGAAACATATATGTCTAAGCGATGGTTGAAACCGGGATATGGAACATATAAGGGTGCTTTTGTAGGCAATAAAGCAAGTGGAATCAATGTGCATTATGCGTCAGATCCTTATTGGGGGGAAAAGATTGCTAATATGATGTGGTTTTTTGACAAAGTAAATGGTTCGAGAGATTATAGCAAATATACGATAGGTATCAAGGATTTGATGAGTAACGAACATACAGTTTTGAATATCCGAAAAGAGAGTAGTACATCATCAGCTGTGCTATATCAGACGGTACAGCAATCACAATATTCTTTTTTGATATTGAATAATGGACAAAAGAATAATGATTTTTATAAAATTCAAAGTGATGCTGTACTTACATCAGGAAGAAATGGGGTAAATGGGAATAATGGTGTGTACAAGTTTAATGATATGTATGCATATGTAAGTTCGGATTATATTTCCATTATTCAAATAGGGAATAATTCTTCTTCGAGTGGAGGCGATTCGGAGAATGATAACACTATTCCGAGTACGTGGGAAAAGGCAGAAGCAATTACTGTAACTGAAGATGTTAAAAATGCCTTAAGTGTGAAAACACATGTAAAAGATCTTGGATGGTTAAAAGAAAGTGGAAATGGAGAGCAAGCAGGAACAGTTGGTATCAGTCGCGCTATGGAAGCAATTAAATTGCAGATAAAAGGAATTGCTGGTCTGGGAATTGAGTACAGTGCTCATGTAACAAATGATGGATGGCAGAGTTATGTTGCGGATGGAAAACAAGCAGGGACAACAGGGCAAAGTAAAGCGATGCAGGCAATTAAAATTCGACTAATTGGAGAAAAGAAAAATGAATATCAGATTTTATATCGAGCACATGTAGCTAATGATGGGTGGCAAGACTATGTGACTGAAGATGAAATTGCAGGAACAACAGGACAAGCAAAAGAGTTGCAGGCGATTCAGATTGTATTGTTAAAAAAAGAAAAAGATATAAAAGTCGATAAAAAAGATATTCTTTCTTACAGTACTTATATTCAAGACATTGGATGGGGAGGTAATGTAAAAAATGGAGAACAAAGTGGTACGGTAGGTTTGTCAAAAGCGATACAAAGTATAAAAATTTCAACAAATCTTTCGGATTTGGGTGTAGAGTATTCAACGCATATACCGAATATAGGGTGGCAGTCGTATGTGTCTTCTGGAAAAGAGTCCAAGGTCAATAGTGATCCTAAAAGAATTGAAGCCATAAAAATACGGTTAACGGGAACACAATCGAAAAACTATGATATTTATTATCGAGTTCATTCAAAGAATTATGGCTGGCTTGGCTGGGCGAAAAATGATGAAGAAGCGGGTACAAAAGGGTACTCATGTCAGATAGAAGCTATTCAAATTGTTGTAGAAAAAAAAGGAATGAGTGCACCAGGCAGTACAAAAAACGCATTTGTTGAAAAAGAAACAGATGTTGAATATTCCAGTTATGTAAATGGCGAAGGATGGAAAAAGACTGTAGGAAATGGTGAAATAAGTGGTACAACAGGACAGTCAAAAGCGTTAGGCGGGATCAAAGTTAATTTAAATAATAAAGGGTATTCAGGCACAATACAATATATGTCCCATATACAGGATATAGGATGGGACGATTGGAAAAATGAAGGTATTGTCAGTGGTACTGCAAATGGTCAGAAAAGAATGGAGGCTGTTAAAATTAGGTTTACAGAAGAACTGGCCCAGAAATATGACATATATTATCGTGTCCATGCTCAGAACTTTGGATGGATGGGATGGTCAAAGAATGGAGATCCTGCTGGAACAGAAGGATATGGTTACCGTGTAGAAGCGATTCAAATTAAGATTATAAAAAAGGGTGCGCAGGCACCGGGGACAACCAATCAGAGTTTTAGAAAAAAATGGACATCAATAGTATATTCAACGCATGTACAAGATATAGGATGGCAAATGTCGGTCAATGATGGAATGTTATCGGGAACAACAGGAGAAAGTAAGCGAGTAGAAGCGATTAAAATATCTTTGTCTAATCCGAGTATATCTGGTAATATCGAATATAGTACGCATGTACAAGATATAGGATGGCAAACAAGTGTTAAAAATGGTAAAATTGCAGGAACAACAGGAGAAAGTAAGCGAGTAGAAGCAATTAAAATAAAGCTTTCAGGGGATATTTCTAAACAATGTGATGTCTATTATCGAGTACATGCACAGGATTATGGTTGGCTTGGTTGGGCGAAAAATAATGAGCCAGCAGGCACAGAAGGGCTTTCAAAGAGGGTAGAAGCGATTGAAATAAAGGTTGTTACAAAAGGAGAAAGTGTTCCGGAGATGGGAAAAATAGCTTTTATAAAAAAGTAGAAATATCAAGTTATTTATTCTTGACAGCTTTTCATTTAGATGCTAATGTGTTTTGTAGCTTGAAAATTTGCATACAATTAAATGAAAATTGATATTTGATAAAATAAATTTATTTTTAAAGAGCGTTGTTATATAAAGATAGCAAAAATCTTTTTACAGCAAGGCTCTGATCTTTTGGAATAGTAAAAATTTTATCTTATCAAAGAAAGGAAAGAATATGAAGAAAGATAAAAGTGAAAAAATAAACCGTATCATATTAATAGGTATTCTATTTGTACAGGTTATATTTATGATTTTTTATTGTGATATGAAAAAAGGTTTTTTTGTAGATGAGGTATGGTCATATGGTTTGGCTAATAGTTATTATCATGCTCAAATATGGGAAGATGGAGCATTAGATAATGCAGAAATAAGTCCTAAAATGTTTAAAGATTATTTGACTGTTAATAAAGGTGAAGAATTTAAGCTTGGATCGGTTATTTATAACCAAACCCATGATTCACACCCGCCACTTTTTTATTTGGTTTTGCATCTAATAAGTTCATTTTTTCCGGGTGAATTTAGTAAATGGTTTGGATTGATTCCTAATTTGTTTTATTATGTAATTACAATTATATTTTTGTATAAAATAGGTCGATTAGTTGTAAAAGATAAATGCTTCGCATATTTTCCAATTTTATTATATGGATTTAGTATTGCGGCAGTAAATACAGTTACATATATTCGTATGTATATGTTACTTACTATGTGGTGTATAATTTTTCTATATGAGCATTTGAAGATTGTAGAAAGAAAATATATAAATAGTATTGATGCAATAGGTATTTTAATAGCAACATTTGGTGGATTATTTACTCATTATTATTTTGCAATTTTTGCTGCTGGAGTAGTTATATTCCAAATGTTTTGGATGATTATGCGTAAAGATTGGAAAATGATAGGAAAGTATGTATTGGCTGGTGGTATCGGGGGTGGATGCGCTATTGGTGTATATCCAATGATAATTAGTAATTTGACTGGAAATGGTGTTAGTCATAGTCAGGGAACTTATCAAAAAATGCATGACTTTTCAGATTGGTATTCGCGTATACAACAATTCTGGAAGATAGTTAGTAATGAAATGTTTGGAAGTATTTTAAAATTATTGATTATAGTTTTGACGATTTCAGGAATTGCATATATGATTACTCATGTTTTATGGGAAATGAAATTGGCATATAATCATGAACGTTATGAAATTGTTGTAGAGAAGAAAAATAATAATAGAAGTATATTCATAGAAATAAAAAGGGAATATTATCTTATTGTTGATATCATAGTAAGTTGTTCTTTCCCTTTTGCGATAGCTTCAAAGATATCACCATTCCAAGTGAATAGATATATCATGAATCTGTTCCCGTTATTTGCGCTGTTGTTTTGTATGTTACTATTTTATATTTATACATTTTGGTTAAAAGATAAATTAAAGAAGGTATTTGCAATAATAGTTTCAATATTGATTGTTGGAGGATTAACATATTATGCAAATGATCCTTGTTATTTGTATCCAGAAGGGGAAAATAATATTGTAATTAGTAAGAAATATGAAGATTTATCCTGTGTGTATGTGTATGGTTTATCGTATGTTATGCTTAATGAAGCTTTAGAATTACAAAACTATAGTCGGTTATATCAAATGAATTATAAAGACATAGATAAATATGCTCCACAAGTGGTAACGAGTAATTCGAAATTAGTTGTTTATATAGATAATGTATTGGATAGAGAATACGATGAAACAGGAGAAAAGGTAACAATGCATACAGAAGAATGTTTAAATAAGATTAAGAAAATTACTGGTTTGTCGAAAACTAAACGTTTGTATCAAGACGAAAAAGCGTATGTATTTGAGCTTTATAAATAGAGTAATGCTGATGAAAAAATTGATTATATACAGGGGCTGTGAAAAAAGAATAGTCCACAAAAAAGAAAGACCAAGAGTTTATAATGAACTCAAGGTCTTTCTTTCTGTTATAA
>OLPC01003582.1_pt1 | contig 10062 bp, 6 predicted proteins | sample 1672341 | NCBI WGS metagenome assembly OLPC01 (sample SAMEA3136673, study PRJEB25190) | human gut metagenome | reverse complement strand
TCCGGGGTTATTTGATTAATATTTAACTGGTCCCGATTTTAACGGGACACTAATGTTTTTGTTTGTTATCTAACCCTCTTGAAGTCCCTTTACTATACCTTTGCAGCCAGAATCTGTTACGCAAATCAAACAGTTTTTTTAAAAAACGAAACAATAACAATTTACACATAAACAATAACAATTTACTCATAGAATTTACACATAGAAATGAAAATGAAAAGGAGCTTTTTGACATTTAGTCTCTTTTTATTAGGTATCTTCACATGTTTATCTTGCGAAGCAAACACGTTGCAGAAGGACTCATCCAAAGGTTCTGATGGCGTATGCGAATCCATGCCTACTGCCCAGCAATGGAATAAAGACATTGTGGGGTGGAATCTTGGTAACGAATTTGAGTGTTCTGCTCCTGGACAGGATGGCGAGTCGATGCAGATTGGCAACCCTGATGGTTCCATCCATGCAGAGACTGCTTGGGGCAATCCCGTTGTTACCAAGAAGATGATACAAGCCGTGAAGAAGGCAGGTTTCAATGCCATCCGTATTCCAATCCGTTGGCAGTGCCACATTACCAATGCTCAGGCAATGAGCATCGACAAGGCTTGGATTGCTCGTATCAAGGAGGTAGTGGGTTGGTGTCTGGATAATGACCTCAAGGTTATCATCAATGCGCATCATGAAAAATGGCTCGAAAGTCGTCCTACCTATCAATATAAGGAAGAAAACTGCCAGAAGCTTGCGCTCCTCTGGATGAATATCGCCTCTGAGTTTGCCAATTATGACGGTCGCTTGGCTTTCGCCGGTACCAATGAGGTTCACGTCAGGGACAACTGGAGCAAGCCTACTGCCGAGAATCTCGAAGTGCAGAATGCTTACAATCAGACATTCGTGGATATGGTTCGTGCCACAGGCGGCAACAATGCCAAACGCCACCTCATCTTACAGACTTACGTTTGCAACCCTTGGTTTGGCATCGAGAATGGAGGATTCATCATTCCGAAGGATGCCGAAGGCAATGGCAACAACTATATGAGTGTGGAATTCCACTACTATCAACCATGGAGCTACGCCGGCGATTGCTCCTACGATTACTGGGGTGATGCCTACAAGGATGCAGGCAAGACACCTGCTGACAACGAGAAGACGATGACAGACTTCTTTGATAAGGTGGTGAATACCTGGAGCAACAAAGGACTGGGTATCGTAATAGGAGAATGGGGAGTAACCGATCACTATAAGTCAAACTCTGTGAAAGTGCATGAAAACATGACCTACTACTGTAAGTTCTTGACTACGGAGGCTCGCAAACGAGGCTTCTCTACTTTCGTTTGGGACAACAACCACTTTGGTAACGGCTCTGAGAAGTATGGCATCTTCGACCGTTTCAAGAGTATGAAGGTGAATGCTCCTTGGACTCTTGAGGGAATCTTTCAGAAGTAATGATATGATAATAAGATGATTATTTTAAACCTATAAACAAAATAAGAACTATGAGAAAGAAAACACAGTTTCTCGGCATGCTCGGTGCAGGTTTGATGTGGATGCCTACTTCAGCCATCCTCGCTGCCCAGATGAACAATGCTGCTATGAGCGTTCAGCAGAGCCAAGGCATCAAGGGTACAGTGGTGGATGCCACTGGCGAAACCTTGATTGGTGCAAGCGTGAAGGTGGCTGGTACAACCAACGGTGTCGTTACCGATCTGGATGGTAACTTTACGCTGAATTGCAAGCCTGGAGCCACACTCGAAGTGAGCTACGTCGGTTACAAGACGATGACCGTGAAAGCTGCTGATGGTATGCGAATCAAGATGCAAGAGGATGGTAAAGCCTTGAATGAGGTAGTTGTCACCGCCCTCGGCATCAAACGAGACCGCAAGGCTCTCGGCTATGGCTTGGAGGAAGTGAAGGGTGAGGAACTCACCAAGGCGAAGGAAACCAACGTCATCAACTCTCTTTCAGGTAAGGTGGCTGGTCTCGTCGTGCAGAACACCGCTGGCGGTGCTTCTGGTTCTACCCGTGTGCTTCTCCGTGGTAATACAGAAATGGCAGGCAACAACCAGCCTCTCTACGTGGTGGATGGTGTGCCTTTGGATAATACCAATTTTGGCAGCGCTGGTGAAGCTGGTGGTTATGACCTCGGTGATGGTATCTCTGCCATCAACCCTGACGACATCGAGACGATGAGCGTATTGAAAGGTCCTGCTGCCTCTGCCCTCTATGGTAGCCGTGCCTCTCATGGTGTTATCTTGATTACGACCAAGAAGGCGGAGAAGGATAAGATTGGTGTAGAGTACAATGGTTCTTTCACCATCGATACCCAGTTGGCTAAGTGGAATGACGTGCAGACAACTTATGGTATGGGCTACAATGGTGCCCTTCCTACATCCAGTACAGCTGGTACCAACTCCAGTTGGGGTCCTAAGGCTGATGATTTCGTCTTCAAGTACTTTGATGGTGAGGAGCGTCCATTCAAGATGTATCCCAACAATGCGTCTGATTTCTTCCGCACTGGTTTGACGGCGCAGAACTCAGCCATCCTCTCTGTGAATTCAGGTAAGACTGGTATGCGTTTCTCTTTCACCGATATGCGCAACAAGGACATCCTGCCTAACACCAACATGAGTCGTGACAACTTCAACCTCCGTGTCAATACCTCAGCTGGTCCTGTTGACTTCGACTTCACCGCCAACTATACTCGTGAGAACGTGAAGAACCGTCCAGCCTTGGGTGATTCTCAGAGCAATGTAGGTAAGAACCTCATGACTTTGGCTGGTACCTACAACCAGGCTTGGTTGAAGCACTATGAGGATGCCGACGGCAACTACTCCAACTGGAATGCTAACGACCAGTATAACAAGAACCCATACTGGGATCTCTATAAGAATGGCAATACTTCTAAGAAAGATGTGTTCCGCTTGACAGGTAAGGCAATCTGGAATATCGACAAACACTTGAAGTTGCAGGGTACCATCGGTACCGACATCAACAGCATGAACTTCGAGGACTTTATCGCCAAGACAACTCCAGGTACACCAGCAGGAAAGCTTACCGACCAAATCTTCAATAACAGAACACTGAACGCAGAGCTCCTTGCCCTCTACAACAACTCATGGGGCGATTTCGATGTCAACGCTACCGCTGGTGGCAACATCTTCAAGGTGGACAACAAGACCACCACCAATACCGGTCTTAACCAGCAGATGAATGGCATCAAGAACATCATGAACTATCAGGAGCAGAACACTCGTGAGAGTATGTACAAGAAGCAGATAAGCTCTCTCTATGCCAGCGCAAGCATTGGTTACAAGCATACTTACTATCTCGAGGGAACCATCCGTGGCGACAAGTCATCTACACTCCCTACCAGCAACAATACATATATTTACCCATCTGTATCGGGTAGCTTGGTATTCTCCGAGTTTATCAAGAACAAGAAGATTATCAATTATGGTAAAGTTCGTGCATCCTGGGCTAAGGTAGGTAGCGATACCGACCCTTACCAGCTTGCACTCAACTACGCCACAGGCAAGTATAGTTATTCAGGTTATACCATCGGTATGATAAGCAACTCTACCCAGCCAAATAAGGACTTGAAGCCAACCATGACTGGCTCTTACGAGTTGGGTCTGGAAATGAAGTTCTTCAATAGTCGTTTGGGCTTGGATGTAACCTATTACAACCAGAACTCCAAGAATCAGATCTTGAGCCTTGCTTCTACCACCACTTCTGGCTATTCTTACCGTTTGGTTAATGCCGGTGAGATTCAGAACAAGGGTATCGAACTTGCCCTCAATGGTCGATTGCTCCAGATTAAGGACTTCGGTTGGGACATGGGTGTCAACTTCTCTAAGAATACCAACAAGGTGAAGTCGCTCGTAGATGGCATGGATTATTTTGAACTTGCCAAGGCCACATGGTGCGGTGTATCAGTAGGTGCTCAGGTTGGCGAGAATTATGGTGCTATCCGTGGACACGATGTTGTTCGCAATGAGCAGGGACAAGTTGTCATCGATGCAGCCACAGGACTTCCAAAGGTTGACCAGAACGTGAAGACCATCGGCAACTCTTCTTGGGATTGGACTGGTGGTTTCTATACCACATTCTCTTACAAGAACTTCCGCCTCTCTGCATCTTTCGATGTGAAGGTGGGTGCTGATATCTACTCTATGTCTATGCGCTCTGCATACCAGACTGGTAAGGCAAAGGGAACATTGGCAGGCCGTGAGGAGTGGTACGCTTCTGAGGAGGCTCGTCAGGCAGCAGGTATGGACATCTCGGCATGGCGTGAGTCTGGCAACTGCAAGGGACTCGTAGTGGATGGTGTTATCGACAATGGTGATGGTACTTATCGTAAGAACGACATCGCTGTGAGCCCAGAAGATTACTGGAAGCACATGGCTACCAGCGTACAGAGCGCGTTTGTATATGACAACTCTTACGTGAAGTGCCGTGAGATTACATTCGGCTATACCTTCCCAGAGAGCATCCTGGGCAAGTATGTCAAGGGTTTGAACGTATCCTTCGTGGCTCGTAACCCATTCATCGTTTGGAAGAACATTCCTAATATCGACCCAGACTCAAGCTACAATACCTCTGGTCTTGGCTTGGAGTATGGTTCATTGCCATCTCGCAAGAGCTATGGTATCAACGTGAATGTGAAGTTCTAATCTCTTGATGGGGAAAGAAATGATAGTTCTTAACTGATTAAAAGACAACAATAAAATGAATAATATAATCAAGAAATATATAGGCAAGGGCGGTTTCGCAATGGCTCTCTTGTTGATGGCTACTGGCGGTGTGATGACTTCTTGCTCTGACAGCACGATGGAAAGCATTAACACCGATAAGACCAAGGTGGACAAGCTGGATCCTAATGCACAATTGACAACTTCTTTGTTGCAGACATACGGTGATTTTAGTTTGATGGATACTTATCGCAACTATATCACTGGTTTTGACCAGTATTTCGCTGGTGGTTGGAATGTAACCAATTATTCGGGTTCCAATTTCTTTCAGGATGATATTGCCCGTCTTATTTGGGACCGTTATTATGAGGTTTCCATCAAGAACCTTGTGGATGCCATCCACAATTCTGAGGACAAGGCTAATCTGAATGCCGCTCTTCGCATCCATCGTGTGTATCTGCTCTCTGTGATTTCTGATCTTTATGGCGACATCCCTGCTTCTGAGGCTGGATTGGGATACATCAAGGGTATTTCTAATCCTAAGTATGATACGCAGGAAGAGCTTTACAGCTGGTTCTTCAAGGAACTTGACGCTTGCGAGAAGCAGCTTGGCACAGGTACCGACCGCATTTCTGGCGATGTAACCAGTCTTGGTGGCGATGTGGCTAAATGGAAGAAGTATGCCAACTCTCTTCGTTTGCGTTATGCCATGCGTATCTCAGATGTAAATCCTACTCAGGCTAAGGAGGAATTTGAAAGTGCATTGACAGATGCTGGCGGTTATATTGCTTCGGCTGCCGACGATGCTTACATCAAGTATTCAGATTCTCCTTATACCTATTATGATGGAGCCAACGACTATGATTTCCGTACCAATGCCTTGGGAGAGATACTCTATGGTCAGGATGCTATATCTCCTACATTCGTATGCTCTACCTTGTTCTATCAGATGCAGAATACTGACGACCCTCGTCTCTATCGCATCTGTCGCCACTATTACAACATCAAGCGTAGTCAGGTGAAGCCAGACAAGAAGCAGAACATCGACTTGACCGATGAGGTGTTGGCTTACTTCCAGCGTCAAGGTATTGGTGAGGAGCCTTGTAATCCTGGTGCTGCTTGGTATAGCGACTGGATGAACGTGCCTAAGGTATCAGAATTTCCTACTCTCGCTAAGTTGGCTGAGCAGGATGCTAACAATTATGACAACTCAGATTTTCTTGCACGTATGATGCGTCCATGCTTGAACATCGACTTTGAGATGCCTTCTTGCCCTGGTATCCTGATTACCTCTGCCGAGGTGAAATTCCTCATGGCCGAGGCTAAGACCAAGGGTTGGAATGTAAGTGGTGACGCTGAGACTCTCTATGAGGAAGGTGTTCGTGCTTCTATGGAGATGCTCAACAACTATTATCTCACGTCCAACAAGATTTCTGAGGATGAGATCAATGAGTTCATTGCCAACAACAAGTTGGGTGACAATCCTAAGGCAACCATCAACACCCAGGCATGGATTCTCCACATGATGAACCCATCAGAGGGTTGGGCTAACTTGCGTCGCTCCGACTATCCTGCTATCTTGGACAGAAGCCGATTAGGCATCTTTACCAATGGTTTCACTTATACCGATTCTAACATGGCTATGCCTACTCGCTTGCGTTATCCAGAGTTGGAAGGTCAGTATAACAGCGTCAACTATAAGGCTGCCATCGAGCGTATGGGTGGTACTGATGATTGGCACAAGAAGCTTTGGTGGGATAAGGCTGACGTCAACCTTCAGCCAGAATTCGCTCCAGCTAATGGTAAAGGATACATTAAGTAATTAAGAATTTAGAATGAACAATTAAGAATTGGCTAACGCCATAACTATTAATAATTATCAAGATGAAAAAGATAATGAATCAATATAAAGGTAATGTCTTGAAGGCAATGATGATGCTTTTCGCCATGAGCTTTGCGCTCGCAGGCACTGCTACACTGTCTTCTTGTTCCTCTGACGACGATCCTTTCTTCACCGTATCAGAAGATGACAATCCTCGTATCTTGAACACCGACTTGGCTGACCAGAAGTTGGATCGCAAGACCAAATTGAACCTGGAAATCAAGGTGACTCCTGTTCACTACACCACTGTGACATGGTTGCTCGACGGCACTCAGATTGCCGAAGGTACCATCATCGACCAGACTTTGCCTATAGGTAATCATGAACTGAAGATTGTGGCAACCACCACCAAGGGCAAGAGCACATCCCGCACCTTGAACGTTACCGTGACTCCTGCCGCTGATGACCCAGCCTTGGGTACCAACGCTTTAGAACTTTGGGTAGCTCCAGGTGCTGAGACCACTATCCATAATTGCAAGAATCTCGGTACAGTTGCTAAAGTAATGGTAGGTGGCAAGGAAGTAGCCTTCGAGGTTCTCGAAGAGGGCACAGCCTTGAAGCTCACAGCTCCTACAGGTTTGGAGAATGGTGACTATGATATCACTTTGGTAGATGGTGAGGGCGTACAGTTCCCTGGCGGTACCATCAAGGTAACCACCGAGGCTCGCCCATCTATGGAGAATACCCTCTGGGAAGGTGAGTTCTCTGTGACATGGGGTACACCATTCGATGCCTTGAAGGACACCTTCCTCTCAAAGGTGAAGGCTGGCACCATCCTCCGTGTCTATGTAGATGGAAAGGGCCAGGGTACTGCTGCCACTTCTTGGTGGAACAACATCCTTACCGGTAAGGGTGAACCGGACCGTGGCGACATCATGGTGGATGGACCTGCTAAATGGGAGTTTGAACTGACCGACTTGTCTATCCAACTCTTGACAGAGCAGAATGGTTTCCTCCTCGTGGGTGATGGTTATACCGTAAAGAAAGTAACTATCGAATAAAATATTAGAATTTATGAAGAAATTATTATTATCTATTTCAATGTTGGCATTGGCTTATACAGCCAGTGCTAATGTTCCGGTCATCAAGAGCGACCCTAAGATAGAGGCTCAGGTAGAACAAACCCTGAAGAAACTCACCTTGGAGGAAAAGATAGGTCAGATGATGGAATTGGTGACCGACCTCTTTGGTGCAAACGACAAGAACGGTGTGTTCTATATCGACGAGCACAAGACCGATTCTATCCTTTCTCGCTATAAGATTGGCTCTATCCTCAACGCTCCTAACACTTGCGCGCCAACCGCCAAGCAGTGGGAGAAGTATATCTCTCAGATTCAGAAGATTTCGATGAAGCGCATCGGCATTCCTTGTGTCTTCGGTCTTGATCAGAACCACGGTTCTACTTATACACAAGACGGAACCCTCTTCCCGCAGAACATCAATTTGGCTGCCACCTTCAATCGTGAGATTGCTCGCCGTTCGGCTGAGGCTACTGCTTATGAGACTCGTGCCGTGAGCGTGCCTTGGACTTACAGTCCTACCGTTGACCTCGGTCGTGATGCCCGTTGGCCTCGTATTTGGGAAAACTTTGGTGAGGATTGTTATCTCAGTTCAGAGATGGGCAAGGCGATGGTCTATGGTTTCCAGGGCGAGGACCCGAACAACATCGACCAGTATCACATCGCCACTTCAATGAAGCACTTCATGGGCTATGGCGTGCCTTGGACTGGCAAAGACCGTACGCCAGCCTATATCTCTCCTGCCGACTTGCGAGAGAAGCACTTCGCTTCTTTCCTGGCGGGTCTGCAGGCTGGAGCCTTGACCGTGATGGTGAATTCCGCTTCCGTCAACGGTTTGCCGATGCACGCCAACAAGGAAATCCTGACAGGATGGCTGAAGGAACAGACTGGATGGGATGGTGTGTTGGTTACCGACTGGGCAGACATCAACAACCTCTATACTCGCGAGATGATAGCTAAGGATAAGAAAGATGCACTTCGTATTGCCATCAATGCCGGTATCGACATGATTATGGAACCTTATTCTTGCGATGCTTGTGGCTACCTTATCGAATTGGTGAAAGAAGGCAAAATTCCGATGAGTCGCATCGATGATGCCTGCCGTCGTGTGCTTCGCATGAAGTACCGTCTCGACCTTTTCAAGAACCCAACCCAGAAACTGAAGAATTATCCTAAGTTTGGTGGCGAGGAGTTTGCCAAGCTCGCCTTAGAGGGAGCTACCGAGAGTATGGTGCTCCTGAAGAACGAGGGTAATATCCTTCCTTTGCAGCATGGCAAGAAGATTCTCCTCACGGGTCCTAATGCCAATCAGATGCGCTGCCTGGACGGTGGATGGAGCTATACTTGGCAGGGCCATCGTACCGATGAGTTTGCCGGCAAGTACAACACCATCTATGAGGCTTTCTGCAATCAGTATGGCAAGGAGAATGTGGTTCTTAACCAGGGCGTTACCTATAATGAGAAAGGAAAATACTGGGAGGAGAACGAACCTCAGATTCAGGGCGCAGTTGATGCAGCAAAGAATGTTGATGTCATCGTTGCCTGCATCGGTGAGAACTCTTACACAGAGACTCCGGGCAATCTGACCGACCTCTGGCTTTCTGAGAACCAGCGCAATCTTGTGAAGGAACTCGCCAAGACCGGCAAGCCTGTCATCTTGGTATTGAATGAAGGTCGCCCTCGTCTCATCGCCGACATCGAGCCATTGGCACAGGGCATCATTGACATCCTTATCCCTGGCAACATGGGTGGCGATGCTTTGGCTAATCTGGTTTCCGGCAAATCAAACTTCAGCGGCAAGATGCCTTATACTTATCCGAAGGAAATCAATTCTCTTGCTAACTACGATTTCAAGAAGAGCGAGGAAGTTGGTACAATGGAGGGTGCTTATGACTACAATGCGAAGATTACTCAGCAGTGGGGCTTCGGACATGGTTTGAGTTACACCTCTTATCAATATAGCAACCTGAAGGTTTCTCAGTCTGACTTCCGCCACGGCGACATCATCAAGGTGAGCGTGGATGTGAAGAATACGGGTAAGGTTGCGGGCAAAGAGAGCGTTCTTCTGTTCAGCAGCGACCTTATTGCCAGCATGGTTCCTGATGGCCGACGCCTCCGTGCTTTCGATAAAATAGAGCTTCAGCCGGGCGAAACAAAGACTGTAACCTTCAATTTGAATGCCGATGATCTTGCTTTCGTAGGTTATGATGGCAAGTGGGTGTTGGAGGAAGGCGATTTCAAACTGATGATTGCCGACCAGAGTGCCGATATCCATTGTGATAAAACTTATCAGTGGCAATCGGCTAACCGATAACCCAATCATGTTGATAAATAGTAGTAAAGTGAGTTAGTTTATAAAGGAGTGTACCCATTTTGTGGTACGCTCCTTTTTTTACAATATGAGCTGTTTTTTTCTGCTATAGAGCCACTTTTACACTCCAATAGTGCCACTTTTATCATGCAATAGCGCCACTTTTAC
>OLPC01003579.1_pt1 | contig 10067 bp, 8 predicted proteins | sample 1672341 | NCBI WGS metagenome assembly OLPC01 (sample SAMEA3136673, study PRJEB25190) | human gut metagenome | reverse complement strand
GAGCATCTGACTACGGATCAGAAGGTTGCAGGTTTGAATCCTGCCGGAGTCACAAGTTTAAAGAGAGCTTTACATTACGTAAAGTTCTCTTTTTTTTGCATTTATGCCAAAAGCGTAATCCAATTGTGTAAAAAATATAAAATTAGGGGAAAACCTACTGCGTTTTAGGGTTTTTCCCTAATTTTGCAATAGAATAAGCATTAAATTTGCAGTTGATAAAATAGATACAGAAAAAGACAATCATAAACTATAATGATTATGACGACACGGTTTTTATTTCTTTCGGTCCTCATGGGCGCAATGCCTCTTACGATGGCAGCCCAGGACGACGACCTCTATTTCACACCGAAAAAGAGTTCGAAGGATGCGCCCGTAAAAATAGATAGAGACGTATACGACAGACCGGCTTACTATTGCGGTAGCCCACGTAATGTCGACGAATACAACAGACGCGGAAAGCTGAAGAGCTATTATCAGAAAATAGGTACTGACTCGCTCGGCAACGACGTCATAGAGTTTCATGAGGGTGACGGCACGTACGGTACTGCCGACCTCGACTCCACCATAACCATCTATCCCGGCTCGGAACGCTATTACGACGAGGACTCAGACTTCGCATACTCTCGCCGTATGGGACGATTTGACGACTTCTATTGGGATCCGGCTTTCTACGGCTACTATGGTTCTCCATATTGGCGCGGTTACTATGGCTGGTACGATCCATGGTACGACCCATGGTACGGACCATACTACACCGGATGGTACGGCAGATGGCACAACCCGTGGTTCTATGGTTACTACGGATGGGGATATCCCTATTACGGATGGGGCGGCGGATGGTATGGTCCGACATGGCACTATGCTTACAAAGGTCCTTCCGGCACACGCAACCACTCGAACGGTGGCGGACGCTTCTATGGCAACCGCAGCTCGTTCGGATCGAATGGCGAACGCTCAAGCTTTAACAGCAACAGAAACAACAACAGCTCACGCAATGGCTTCGGTCAGCGCCGCTCTTCTTTCGAAGACAACAACAACCGTTACCAGAACCAGCAGCCCACACAGCGCCCGTCTTACAACAACAACCAAGGCGGATTCGGCAGCAATCGCGGTAGCTTCGGAGGCGGAAGCGGATTCGGCGGCAGTCGCGGCAGCTTCGGTGGCGGCGGAGGATTTGGCGGCGGTAGCCGTGGCGGAGGATTCGGCAGTCGCAGATAAACAGTCAGACCACATACTCAACACATAAAGAACATATTTTATTATGAAGAAGATATTTTCGTTAATGGCAGCCGCCATGCTTACTACGGCAGCCACGGCACAAGAGACATACGACAACGCCCCGCTCGCACAAAAAGACCTTAACGGTACGGCACGTTACGTGGGTATGGGTGGAGCTATGGAGGCTCTTGGTGCCGATATCTCAACGATGGGCACCAACCCTGCCGGCATCGGAATGTTCCGTCGCAGCGTCATAAACGGATCGTTCGGATTCAGTTCGCAGTCGGACGCAGAGGAGTTTAACGGCGCTGACAAGACCAAGATGAGCTTCGATCAGGCAGGCTTCGTCTATTCAATGCGCTCAGGACGCTCTTCGTTCGTCAACTTCGGCTTCACATACAACAAGAGCCGCAACTTCAACCAGATTCTTACAGCAGCCGGACGCTTGAACGGAGCTTCGCAGAACAAGTTGTCTGGCATGAAGAACTATAACGGCATCTATGCACTTCGCAGCAAGAACGGTACGCTCTCAAGCCCCGACGCCACCTGCAGCCAGCTGGACTATCTGTACAGCAACGTCATTCTCGGCGACGGCAACAGCATCCTTGCTGACAAGAACGGCAACATGATTGGCGACAATACCGACGGATTCCTTATCCGTAAGGACGGCTTTTCGCCTACGTTCTATAATGCCACGGACTACAGCTTCGGCAGAGAATCGTCAGGATATATCGGAGAATACAACTTCAACATCAGCGGTAACTCAAATGACCGCTTCTATTGGGGTTTTACCTTCGGACTCTACGACGTGCATTATGACGCAACGACACAGTACACCGAGAACCTTGTGGACGGAAGCAACAGCATCGGAAGCGTAACCTTAAGTGACAGAAGAAAAATTACCGGTTCTGGATTTGATGTCAAGGCAGGTATAATCTTCCGTCCTGTAGAGGAGTCGCCGTTCCGTGTAGGTCTCTACGTACACACACCGACGTGGTACGACCTTACGTCCAAGAACTATACACGCTTGGACAACAAGCTCCAAGAGAAGTACGGAGCACACGACTACGGAGACATCAACGAGGCGTACGACTTTAAGTTCTACACTCCTTGGCGTTTCGGCGCAAGCATCGGACATACCGTCGGCAACTATCTGGCACTCGGCGCCACATACGAATATGCTGACTACTCCACCTCTGACATCCGCATTAACGACGGAGGAACCATTGACTATTGGGGCAACTATTATGACGAGAGCCATAGCGACGAGGCTATGAAGCAGAACATCAAGCAGTCGCTGAAGGGCGTACATACGCTGAAGCTCGGCGTGGAGTTCAAGCCGGAACGCAACTGGGCTGTACGTCTCGGATATAACTACGTATCGCCGATGTATAACAAGGAAGGCTATAAGGACGGCACCATCAATTCGTACGGCACTTACTATAGCTCTACGACAGACTACACCAACTGGAAAGCCACAAACCGCATCACGGCTGGCGTAGGCTACAGCTGCCGCAACTGGACCATAGACCTCGCCTACCAGTACAGCCAGACCGACGGCGACTTCTATCCTTTCATGAGCTATGTGGACAATGACAAGCAAGCATACGATAACGTCTGCGACGCCGTTAAGGTAAGCAACAAGCGCAATCAGCTGCTGCTCACATTGGGATATAAGTTCTAAGAAGCGGCATCAGTCTTATAACTGAATTAACATAAAGAAAAGCCTTCGCCCTTGTGGTTTCATACACAGGACGAAGGCTTTTCTTGTTTTTATGCGCATTTATTATTTCTGCACGGCTAAGTTCTTATTTCTGGTCAGCCTGACGCACGCCTTTGGCAAGGTTTTCTTTTCCTACATTCTGACACATATACGCCTTTCTGTATTCTCCACCCTTCACACGCAGAGTGACGTCACGAACGTCCACCTCACCAACATTACGGAAGAACATTCCCCAACACGGGAATACGGGCCATTCGCTTGTGGGTCTGTCAACGAACCATGCAGGAAGTCCGGGGTCGTCAATTCCGTCAAATTCAAGATCACAATGCTTTAATGTCACCTTGTCCGTAGGAGCTGTTCCCCAACTCTTCACAGAAAGAGCCATACGAGTAACGTCACGGGCAGTCAGATTTTCCACGACGATGGTTCCGCAGGTGTTGTCCTCACCAAGAGTCACGCAAAGCGGCGAGAGCACACTCTCCACCTTGTTGCGACGGATGAAGATGCGGTCCATGCGTCCCGGAGCCTTTCCCCATGCGCCCGGTTCAAGATTGATGGCGTGTTCAGAACGTGTACGATGCGAAGTGATATGCTCGTATTGTCCCGGTCCGTAGATATTGCTGTCAGCCACTTCCAGGTCTGTAGAAGGCATTATCATGCGTATGCCGTTGCATGACGAGTTGAGCACGCATCGGCTTATCTTCATATTCTCCCAATACCCTCCCGCAATGGCGTCGTCACCGGTATGGATACGGCATTTCTCTATTCTGACATCCTTACTGCCACGGATATGTATGCCGTCCCATCCTCCTTCTATAGTGAGATTGCTGAAAGCCGAACGGTCAAGACGATAAGCAAGGAAAGCATAATTGGCAGAACGCTTCACCTTAAAGTCACGCATCTTCATGTCATGACATCCTGCAAGAAGCAGCGTATGAGGGCCACGCATGTGCTCCTCGCCAAGCGGATTGCGCACGTCGCCGCCGTCAATGCAGCCAGCACCTTCAATGCCAGCACCCACACATCCTACAGCGAAAATCATAGCCTTCGACCATTGTGGATCCGTAGCGCTATTATAATTGACAGTTCCCTGTCCGCTCTCGTAGCGCGAAAGGTCGAGGTCGGTCACCAGAGACGAATAGTCGGACAAACGGCTGGAGCCGAGCAATACAGCTCCTTCGTTCAGCCTCAACGTAACGCCAGAACGCAAGAATACGCTACCTGTTGTGAAGGTTCCCTTCGGCACCTCCACCACGCCACCTCCCTTGTCGGCACAGTCGCTTATGGCTGTGTTTATCGCTTTGGCGTTGTTCACAGTTGTGTCATTCGGCACAGCACCATAAGAAAGGATGCTGACCACGATTGCTAACAAAAAATTCATACGATATAGGTTTATTATAAGTTTTATGATTTGTTTTGTATGACTATATAATGCAAAGACAAAATTACATATAAAAGTATAGATATTCCGTACAATGACCCGTTTTTTTCAGCAAATCCTCTGAGGCTTCCTTTGTGATGTAGGAAGAATTCATTAAATTTGCAGAAACTAAAAAAAACAATCAAGAAACCATATCAATACCAAAATTATGATAAGACGTCTTTTAGACTTTCTCGACAAGTCGCCCGTGAATTTCCTGGCAGTAAAGAACATTGTGAGCGAACTGGAGCTTAACGGCTACCACCGTATTGACCCAAGCATGCCATTGCCCGAGCTGAAGGCTGGCGACAAGCTTTACGTCACAAAGAACGACTCGTCGGTGTACGCCTTCCGCATCGGAAGACAGCCGATTGCCGATAAAGGCTTCCACATGATATGTGCACATAGCGACTCGCCGACATTCCGCGTAAAGCCAAACGCCGAGATGCTGTCGGAGGGAGGCATGGTAAGACTCAACACAGAGGTGTATGGCGGACCTATCATGTCGACATGGATGGACCGTCCGTTGACACTTGCCGGTCGCGTGATAGTACGTGGAGAAGACGTTATGGCTCCTGAGACCATGCTCATCCACGTAAAGCGCCCATTGCTGCAGATAACCAATCTCGCCATCCACTTCAACCGTCAGGTGAACGACGGCGTGAAGCTGAGCAAGCAGAAGGACATGCTGCCCCTGCTTGGACAGATAACCAACACGCTGGAAGCTGGCAATCTGCTCATTAACGTAATTCTCGAAGAGCTAAACAAGGAGCGTCCTGTAAGCAAAGAGGACATCCTCGACTTCGACCTTTATCTTGCTGACGCCACACCAGCATGCACATACGGCGTACACAACGAGATGATTTCGTCAGGCAGACTGGACGACCTGTCGATGTGCTTCGCCGGACTGGAGGCTCTGCTTGCCGCCAAAGATAGCGACACCACGCAGGTGCTTGCCATCTTCGACAACGAGGAGACAGGATCGCAGACCAAGCAAGGAGCTGCCAGCCCGTTCCTCGCATTCATGCTTAAGCGCATAGCCTTGGCACAGAGCAATACGGAGGAGGCTTACTATCAGGCTGTGGAGCGTGCCTTCATGATTTCGGCAGACAACGCCCACGCTTGGCATCCCAATTATCCTGAGAAATACGACCCAACAAACCATCCCGTTCTCGGCGGTGGTCCTGCCATCAAGTTCAATGCTGCACAGAAGTATGCAAGCGACGCCGTGTCGGCAGCCATCTTTGCCGGTATATGCCAGAAGGCTGGAGTGCCATGCCAGAAGTTTGTCAACCACAGCGACGTAGCCGGTGGCAGCACACTCGGCAATATCCTTGCTTCCTCAATACCATTGAAGGGAGTGGACATGGGCAACGCCATACTTGCCATGCACAGTTGCCGCGAGACAGGAAGCACGAAAGACCACGAATACTGCGTCAAGGCATTCACAGAATTCTATAACCTGTAAAGAATGCAGACTGACACACTATCTATATCGCAAGACCCGATGGGAGCTGCCATACGCGACTTTCACTTGACGGGAAAAGCAGGAAGGCTACGCGTCTTGTCCTCTATGTTCGAAGAGGACGAGATGCCTGTGGCTCACCTTTTCAGAACCTTCAAAGACATGCCGCGTACCGAGCAGCGTGCCTTGGAGGAAGCTTACGGCAACGTGCTGGACATCGGAGCTGGCGCAGGATGTCATGCTTTGGAACTGCAACAACGTGGTAAAAGCGTGAAGGCTATAGACATATCGCCGCTCAGTTGCGAAGTGATGGAGGAACGTGGAGTGAAGGATGTGGAATGTATGAATGTATTCAATCCGGCATTCATCGGACAATTCGACACCATCTTGCTGCTGATGAACGGCACGGGTATAGCCGGAAAACTGAGCAACCTGCCCAATCTCCTTAATCGCCTGAAACAACTAATGAGTAAGGACGGACAGATTCTGATAGATTCTTCTGACCTTAAATATATATATGAAGACGAGGACGGCGCCTTCGATATCGACCTTAACGGACCGTATTACGGAGAGGTGGACTATCAGATGGTTTATCGTAACGTCAAGGGAGAATCTTTCAATTGGCTATATACAGACCCGACTATGCTTAAAGCAGTATGCGAACAATGCGGTCTGAAATGCGAAACAATAGAGCAAGGCGACCACTATGACTACCTCGCAAAAATAACATTAGCAATATGAACAAACGAGAATACGCAAAGGCGAACCTTGACTGGCTCGCAGAAAAAGCCAAGGAAGAGGGCGTAAATGCTCTTCCAAGAGGAATATACTATAAGGTGTTGTCGAAAGGCAACGATGACGGCAAGCACCCCACCCCACGCAGCATCGTCACGGCACACTATACAGGACGAACCATAAACGGAAAGAAATTCGACTCAAGTCGTGGCGGAGCACCACTCGCTGTCCGCCTGTGTGACCTGATAGAAGGATGGATAGTGGCAATGCAGCAGATGTGCGTCGGCGACAAATGGGAAGTGTATATCCCTGCCGATATGGGATATGGCAAGTTCTCGCAGCCAGGCATCCCCGGCGGTTCCACTCTGATATTCGAGATAGAACTGCTCGGAATTGCCTGACGCAAGCCTTTTAGCAAGGTTTAGTTACGTTTAAACTATTGACAAGGTTTAAACTTAGACAACATATTACGAATCTCAACAGCCCGCTCTGGCGACAGGGCGGGCACACCATCCAACCTATAACGCATACCCATCTTCTTATACTTGTAAGTTCCGAGAGTATGATAAGGTAGGATTTCTATTTTCTCCACACACTTGTAACGCCCAACATGTTCGCCAAGACGGATGAGCCAATTGTCGTCATCCGTAATGCCGGGAACAACCACATGGCGTATCCAAGTTCTTATGCCGCGCTCCTCAAGCTTGTCCAAGAAAGCAAGGTTATTGTCCTGTTTGATACCTGTCAGCTTAGGATAAAGCTCAGTATCCATAGTCTTGACATCCAACAACACAAGATCTGTCTCGTCAAGCATGCGCAAGGCATCTTCCGTACAGAACGCTCCACTTGTGTCAAGAGCGGTATGCAAGCCTTCGTTATGGCAAAGACGGAAATACTCTCTCACAAACTCAGCCTGCATCAAAGGCTCGCCACCAGATACGGTAACGCCACCGTTCTTTATGAACGAACGGTAACGCAAAGCCTCATCCACAAGTTGCTGCGGAGTCATCTCGTACTGACATGTCCCTTTAGGATCCCACGTATCGGGATTGTGACAATACATACAACGCAAGGGACAACCCTGCATAAACGCCACAAAGCGCACACCGGGACCGTCAACGGTTCCAAAAGACTCTAAAGAATGAATGTGTCCTATCATGGATGCAAAGTTAACACATTACGGCGACTCTGACAAGAAACCGACAAAACTAAAAAGACATGGCATACCAACACAATCAATACAATATCGTTTGGCACGCATTTTGCATACCTTCGAATGCATGATTACACGTGCACAAAACGGAATAAACAAAAAACAACTAATAAATACACATAAAACAATTATGGCACAAAAAGGTAATATCGGCGTAACAACCGAGAACATATTTCCAGTTATAAAGAAATTTCTCTATTCTGACCATGAGATTTTCCTGCGTGAGATGGTGTCAAACGCCGTTGACGCAACACAGAAGATGAAGACTCTTGCTGAACGCGGCGACTTCAAAGGCGAGCTTGGCGACCTTACCGTACGCGTAAGCCTCGATGCAGACAAGGGAACGCTTACCATCAGCGACCGTGGTATCGGCATGACAGAAGAAGAAATCAACAAATACATCAACCAGATTGCCTTCTCTGGCGTAACAGACTTCCTCGACAAGTATAAGGACAACGCCAATGCCATTATCGGCCACTTCGGTCTCGGCTTCTACTCTTCGTTCATGGTGAGCAAGAAGGTGGAGATTGTCACTCGTAGCTATAAGGAAGGCTCTAAGGCCATCAAGTGGAGCTGCGACGGAAGCCCTGAGTTCGAGATTACGGACGCAGAGAGAGAAGACCGCGGTTCGGACATCATCCTTTACATCGATGACGACTGCAAGGAGTTCCTTGATAAGCTGAAGATTCAGGAACTGCTCAACAAGTACTGCAAGTTCATGGCTGTGCCTGTGGCTTTCGGCAAGAAGACCGAATGGAAGGACGGCAAGCAGGTGGATACTGATGAGGACAACATCATCAATAGCGTGGAGCCGCTTTGGACAAAGACCCCAAGCACTCTCAAGGACGAGGACTATAAGAACTTCTACAGAACACTCTATCCGATGCAGGACGAGCCGTTGTTCTGGATACACCTTAACGTAGACTATCCGTTCAACCTTACTGGTATACTATACTTCCCCCGCATCAAGTCGAACATCGAGCTGCAGCGCAACAAGATACAGCTCTACTGCAACCAGGTGTTTGTAACAGACCAGGTGGAGGGCATCGTTCCTGAGTTCCTTACACTCCTCCACGGAGTTATCGACTCACCGGACATTCCTCTGAACGTAAGCCGCTCATATCTCCAGAGCGACGCCAACGTGAAGAAGATATCTAAGTATATCACGAAGAAGGTGGCAGACCGTCTGGCAAGCATCTTCAAGGAGAACCGCAAGGAATATGAGGAGAAGTGGGACGATCTCAAGATATTCATCAACTACGGTATGCTCTCGCAGGAAGACTTCTACGACCGTGCCAAGGACTTCGCCCTGCTGAAGGACGTAGACGGCAAGTACTTCACATTCGAGGAGTATCAGACTCTTATCAAGGACAACCAGACCGATAAGGACGGCAACCTCATCTATCTCTACGCCAACGACAAGGAGGCAGAATACAGCTACATAGAAGCAGCCAAGTCAAAGGGCTACAGCGTGTTGTTGTTGGACGGACAGCTTGACACTCCTATGGTATCAATGCTGGAGCAGAAGCTTGAGAAGACCCGCTTCTCACGTGTAGACGCTGACATCGTGGACCGCCTCATCGTAAAGGAGGACAAGAAGGAGAGCGAACTGGCTAAGGCTGATCAGGACAACCTCTCACAGGCTTTCCGTTCACAGCTGCCGAAGGTGGAGAAGACTGAGTTCTACGTAGACGTTCAGGCTCTCGGCGAGCAGGCTCTGCCGGTACTTATAACCCAGAGCGAGTACATGCGCCGTATGAAGGAAGCCAGCAAGTTCCAGGCAGGCATGTCATTCTACGCTCAGATGCCGGACGCTTACAACCTCGTGCTCAACAGCGACCATCCGCTTATCAAGAACGTACTCGAGAACGAGAACAAGGAATGCACCGACCAGCTCAAGCCGGTTGTATCTGAACTCAAGGGCCTCGAGGCACGACTTGCAGCTCTCCATCAGACTCAGAACGGCAAGAAGCCTGAGGAAATCACTCAGGAGGAGAAGGACGAGGTGAAGACAACCGAACAGTCCATCGAGGAGCAGCGTACCAAGAAGAACGACATCATCGCTTCTTACGCAAAGGGCAACAACGTCATCCATCAGCTCATCGACCTTGCCTTGCTGCAGAACGGCATGCTGAAGGGTGCTGCGCTCGACTCGTTCCTCAAGCGCTCTGTAGATATGATCAAGTAAAGGCGCGCAACCGGACACTCAAACACGTATTGAAAAATACATAAAGAAGCGGCAGGAAAAAGCCCAAGCGTTTCAGTTGTTTCAGTTTCAGTTAGGTTTTTAAGG
>OLPC01003578.1_pt1 | contig 10068 bp, 8 predicted proteins | sample 1672341 | NCBI WGS metagenome assembly OLPC01 (sample SAMEA3136673, study PRJEB25190) | human gut metagenome | reverse complement strand
CTACGTCTGCTACCCTCTGTCTGTGACTCGAAATTAATTCAGCAGACCCTAAATAACAATAAGGAAACTTCCATCAATCCAATGATTATCATGGATAAGGCTATTGATATGAGTACTCGCCTATCAGGAAGCCAGTTTCCCGTAAGTATCTTTCCTGCCAAGATTCAGAGAATCATCAAGGAGGTACACGAATGCCACAGTTTTCCTACCGACTATATATCAGCAGCCATACTCACTGCATTGGCTGTTGGTATCGGCAACACGCACTTGGCACAGATGAAACAAGGTTGGCTTGAAAGTCCTATCTTATACATGGCTCTTATCGGAAGACCAGGAGCCAACAAGAGCCACCCACTTAGCTTCGCTATGAAGCCATTCCTCGATTACGACTATGAGCAAAACAAGTTGTTCGAGGAGCAATACAGTAAGTTTGAGGAAAAGATGTGCATGTCTCGCAAGGAACGCATTGAAAATGGAGAGGATGGATTCCCGCAAGAACCTGTACGCAAACGTTTCTTGGTCTCTGATGTCACACCAGAAGGCTTGAGCTATATTCATGCGCAGAACAAGAGGGGTTTGTGCCTATGGACAGACGAGCTATCTGCATGGTTCAAGAACTTCAACCGCTATAACAATGGTTCAGAGGAACAGTTCTGGCTATCAGTCTTTAGCGCCAAGACAACATAACAGACAGAAGAAGTTCCAAGAGTTCCATCTTCATTAAACGCCCCTATATCTCAGTAATCGGAACCATCCAAAAGAAGATACTTAGTGAGTTGGCGAAAGGCGAACGCTCCAGCAACGGCTTCATCGATCGCATTTTGTTCGTTATGCCTAACCTTCAGCAGAAAGCGAGATGGAGTGACCGAGAGTTGCCCGATAATATAGAGCGAGATTGGCAAACCATCATTCAACACCTTATTGAAATGGAGTGTCCAATAAATGAGCAACAGGAAATCGAGCCTCATGTTTTATCATTCACTGAAGAAGCTAAGGCAAGGCTCTATGAATGGCAGCATCATTTCTCCGAGCAATGCGACAATGAAACAAATGATACCATTGTCAGCATCTACTGCAAGTTGGAGATATACATCATCCGTTTCTGTCTGATTATTCAATTGGCACGATGGACGTGTGGAGAATGTGATAAGGAAGCCATCGACCTGCTGAGTGTAGAGCGAGCCATCCGATTGACAGATTATTTCAAGAACTCTGCCATATCAGTACAAAATATCCTCAACGAGAATATGCTCACCGCTCAACAACAAGCAATCGTCAACCATCTTCCTGCAACATTCACCACGGCCCAAGCTCATGATGTCGCCAAAGAGAACGACATGAAACCAAGGACATTGGAAAGATTTCTGAATGATAACATCGGAGTCCTATTTCGCAAAGAGAAGCATGGGGAATATTCAAAGATTAACTCGTGACGGTATTGTCGGAATTGTCGCTTTTGGCGGTTTTAATACCAAAAGCGACAAAACCGACAGAACCGCCACATAAAAAAAGAAATGAAATGAGTACACATAGATTCATATTAGAGCCATACAAAGGCATCGCTACCCGACATACATGTCCAGAATGTCATAAGAAACGTAGCTTCGCCCGATATATTGACACAGAAGGGAAGATTGAGTTTCCTCCTTACGTGGGTCGCTGCAACCATGAGCAAAGTTGTGGTTATCACTTCACTCCCAAGGATTTTTTGAGAAGAATCCCGAAAAGAATGAGACATTCACAAAGGATGATACTATTTCATATAAGAAGAGAGAAATGCCGAAGCCATTACCCACTTCTTATATAGACGAGAACATCATGCGAAGTTCTCAGAAATGTTATGAGGCGAACAACCTTTTCTTGTTTCTATCTTCTCAATTCGGTGAAACAGCTACTCTTTCTTTGATGGAGAAATATCATGTCGGAACTTCCAAACACTGGACTGGTGCCACGGTATTTTGGCAAGTTGACAATCAAGGTAAGGTGAGAACTGGTAAGGTAATGCTCTATTATCCCGAGACAGGTAAGCGAGTAAAAGAACCATACAACCATATTTCATGGGTACACTCGCTTATCCCCCACAAGGATTTCAATCTCTGTCAATGCTTCTTTGGCGAACATCTTATCAATAAAGACAAGACCAAGCCTATAGCATTGGTTGAAAGTGAGAAGACAGCCTTGATAGCCTCCTACTATCTTCCTCAATTCTTATGGATAGCAAGTGGTGGTAAGAATGGTTGCTTTAACACGAAGTCGCTATCTGTTCTGAAAAACAGAGATGTGATCTTATTCCCTGATTTGGGAGCGACAACAGTTTGGCAAGACAAGCTGCCAATGATGCAAGTTCTCGGCATCCGTGCAACGCTTTTCGACTTTTTAGAGCATCAAGCCTGCGAAGAAGATAAAGCTAAAGGCTTGGACATTGCTGATTATTTGCTCAAAATCAAGCCTGCAGAAGCAAGACTTCAAGCCCTCATCAAACAGAATCCTGCCATTCGGAAGTTGATAGATGTCTTCAAACTCGAAATTGTTGACGAGCCTCAACCACGTTTCCGCACTCCTAAAAGGCAACGTGGTTTCAGACTCTGAGATGATTTGAAAAATCGAGGTATCTGACGATAGCAAGTTATGTTTTGAGTTACTCAAAACCTTTCGAGTTACTCTCGAAAGCACTTGCCTATCGGTAGATACCTCTCCAAAGTCGAGTATCTGAATCAACCTATCGGTAAGTATTGATTTGCAAATATGATGATTGAGTGACTTACTGACGTACTGATTCATTGTCGTATTGATATACAGACAGAAAGTATTGTATATATGTTTATATGTATATCATTCATTTGAACAAACGTTAGAACGTTCTAACAACGACCAAATAAGCAACGCTTATGCCAAAATCCCAATAAAATACTTTAGAATTATGATTGAATGGATTGTTTTGGCATTTCGACAGCTAATATTCGTCTCGCAAGCCATAAATCATCACATATCTTTAGCATTAGTATTATTAATAATCGAAGCATGGAGAAGTAAGCTATCGCATGGGCGTTATCGTCATTAGCTTGTGGAGTACATCCATGGGCATAAAAGTTACGATATGCATATCCATTTGTATACTCGCTATTATCAGTGTAGTAGCTAAAATATCCACGCTCATTTTTGGTCAAAAGATGGTCATCTGTGACAAGCAATCCAAGTTCAAGCAATTCATCTAGACCATTGCGAGCATCTTTATCATAATGCCAATATGAACAGCTTCCAAACTCCCATATTGCTTTTAATGCAGGCAAAATTTTAACATTCGTAAATTTTAGTTTCCCCTCATCATCTATTTTTAGCATTCTATTCTCAATAAGGAAATCTATCTTGCTTTTTTGATAAGATGTATATTGGTCATAACCCACTGACTCATGAATAATGAGTTCTACTAAGGAATGATACTTTTTATGCTTATATGGGGCAACATTATATAACAATGATGCAGAAGCAAACAAATAAAACAAAACTTGTTTTATTGTAGGGTTGCTCTCATTAATCTCATAATATTTATTCATGAGCAAACTCTTTGCCTCAGACATTTTTTGAGGAGGAAGCATTGCAAGATATTCAGAATCTATCTCATCTTCCTTCACAAATGTATCATATTGACGCGCAATATTATCTAATTCAGGGAAGATAATCCGACATTTCTCCAACCACCCATCTTCAACTTTAGGGAGCCTTATTGGCAAACCAGAATAACAAAACTCTTCGCTCAAATAACTTATATAAAAGTTTTCTAATAATCGCTCGATTGGCAAACCTAATTGCAAGAGAATATTATTATATCCTGCCAATTGATATATTGCAAGATTGTTTTTATCTTCAAATTTCTGATAATTTGGATATGCAGTCTTACTCTTATCCATAAAAGCTTGTTCAATTGCTTCCACTTCACAGTTCTTATTAATAAGATTTATCATAAAATATTTATCCATCCAGTTAAACACACGACCACAATATATTACTTTATTCGAATCAGAACAAGAAACTATAAAAGATTTATGGTAATTATATGAAGGGTATCCTTTTTCATATGAAACAGACATACTCCTTTTATCTTCAATGCTACTGAAGACAACTTCAAACTGACGTCTTGTTATACAAGTTCTTGGATCATGCAACAAGTCATCATTAAGTTTTCGTTCTAATCGTTCTGCTTTCAAACGGGTCTTTGCAGAAAGGACAAACTTATCTGCCACATTCTTTGCTTGGACTATCAAACGTACGTAATTTAAGTTTGGTTCTTCACTTTCAAGATATTTTATTACAATATCTTCACGTTCACTTATACTTAAGCTAGAAGGAAAATACAAATGCTCGTTATTATTATTTGTATGACATGCAACAAATTCATCAAGGAGCAAATGAGCTGATAATTTCTCCTGAAGTAGTAGTTCTTTTATTACTTGTTTATATTTCTCAACAATTCTACAATTCTTAAGAACACAGCGTAGCTCATTTACATTGGAGCCAATAATAGACTTCAATGTTTCCGAATCAATAGCATTATAGCACTTAAACTGGTCTATTATAACCCAAAATGTATTACGATATGCCCATTCTAACCTTTTGTATTCATCAACAACATCCACTGGACTTAATTTCTTGAAGAATCTTGCCACTATACTATAATATTCAGATGTTTTAGACTTTATCATTTCAAAATCTTCTAAACACTCTGTTTTGGGAACAACATTTTCAAATAACTTTCGAATGTGCCATAATTCAATAATTCCATTAATTTCTGAAGGCGCACATTTTTCGTATTCGGAAACACGCACTTCTGCCAAATTTAAGTTTGGACCTATAGATAAGTCCGTATTCGAAAAATAACATACTCTATCCATAATTTCATTCTTTACGTAACACAATTTTCTTAAAATGGCATTTTCACATAACCACCAATATCTTCATTTACCATGAAGTTATTTTGCAGTTTATGCAAATCCTCAATATGACTTATGAGATTATCATAACTATCAAGATTCTCTATTTCCTCACGCCTTGCTTTGCTCAACTGGCAAAAGTCTTCCTCTTGTTCAAGTCCAGCAAATCGACGTCCACATAGATTGGCTGCAATACCTGTCGTGGAACTTCCACTGAATGGGTCAAGAATCCAATCTCCTTGATTGGTTGAAGCAAGAATCATCCGAACAAGAAGGCGTAAGGGCTTTTGTGTAGGATGCTTACCGCAAGTCTTTTCCCAACGACCGATAGCTGGCATTCGCCACACATCCGTCATTTGCTTACCTCCATTCAAATCTTTCATCATCTCGTAGTTGAACTTGTGCGGCACTTTATGCATCTTTCTTGCCCAAATAACAAACTCAGTAGAGTATTTGAAATATCGGCAGGAGATGTTGACTGGAGGATTCGTTTTCTCCCATGTAATTACATTCAGAATCTTATATCCAAGTTCCGTAAGACAGTTAGCCACGGAAAAGATATTATGATATGTGCCACTTATCCATATTGTACCGTTGTCTTTCAACTTGTCACGGCATAAGCGTAGCCATTCCATGTTGAATGCCATCACGTCATCTTGCGACTTACCTTTATCCCACTCACCTTTATCCACACACACGACCTTACCGCTCTGCAACGATATTCCACCGTTGGAGAGGAAATAAGGAGGGTCGGCAAATATCATGTCGAACTTGAAGTCAAACTCTTTGAGAAGTTTAAAACAATCACCATGAGCAAGGATGAAATCGTTGTTGGGTGATTTGTAAAATGCCTGTACCATAATATTCTGTGTTAAGCCATTAAACCACCGCCACCTTCGTCTTGTCTTGTATAAGCAGAGTTCCAACCCGTTTGCCCCATAATGCTAATGGATTTGGGAGGCATTAACTTTTTATTTTCTCCACAAATATTAATGAAAGGACATTCTCCAAATTGTTGTTCTTTTGGCAAAGCTCTGACATATTCGCTTTTAAGAATGCTAATTTTCCCCTCAGGATCATTGCAGGGCATAACGCCCATAACAAGGTGTGCTTTCACACCTTTCCTGTGGGAAGCATGGCAAAGTTGACAAGTTTTATTCCTGTTTGAATGCCATTTGAAATAGTGATGTTCTTTTTCGCATTCAAATATGTACAGGTTCTTCTTGCAAAATTGCTTGCCTACCACACGGTAAACAAAATAATCTATCAGACATGGACTTGCGATAGTCTCATTAGGATATGTCATATGCCATATCTCCCATACACGTCGCCATGCTAAGGCATTCATTTCATCAATATAACTGTATTGATGGCAGAAAATATCCAAGAAACTGGACACTAATGGAATTTCCGTTTTTATAATGCCTGTTCTTAAAGCAACTTTTATGGTATTAATATCACTTGCCACATCAATCTTGTCAAAACCATCGACATTTTGCCAAATACCGAGCACAACCATATCTCTAAGGAACATATCTGTTTTTTTGTTGCCATACCCTGCGCTCTTACAGTTTATCAATGCTTTCCGTAATTCATAGATATCGTTGTGATATGCTTCTATAAGTTCAACAGGGGAACATTTGTGTTTCAAGACAAAAGAAGCAATATTTTTTGCATAAGTAGCTCTTTTGTCCGTTTGTGACAAATTCGTGATTTTAAGTTTACGCACAAATTCCTCTGGCTCATTATAGATATTTTCTTCATCAAAGATGGTATTGTCGCTATCGAAGATGGTAGCTAAATCAGAAAAGTCTCTTGAACCTCTGAAATCCTGATTTGCGCTTAGAAGTCGGACACGACAAATGTCCTGTGGTTCCAATCCACAGGTATCATAAACAAAACGGAAGGCATTTCCATTTGTTCGTATGAATATTGAGTGCAAAGCTTCTGCCACAGCTTTACATTTGTCTTCAACAATCTCACAATTAAGTATTTCTCGATGATGTTTCTCCCAATATCTATGAAATTCCGAAAAATATTCAAAAGAAGTACCTAACGCATGAGTTTTGCCTATTCCATCATAATTGGAATATAGGAAATTGTTAATGGACTTGACTATTTCACGAGCCTGGTCTATGCTAAGTTTTTCTTCAATGCCAAGCTTACTCTTTATTGTTTGGCAGAATTTTGATAATTCATCCATATTGTCAGTTTCTTACTAATTCTATAAATTCTTGAATGGAAGTGAGATTGTACACACTTGGTATTATTCCATACGCCTCTTGCAACTTGTTCTTTGCAGACTTCCAGCCGATACCATCAGTTATCCAAACAAACTCGAAACCTTTCACGGAGTTAATCTTCGGTGCAATATCAGAATAAGAGCGTGCCACCTCATTAAGTTTTGAGCCACCGCCACTATAGAAGTTGACTTCTATCAGATAGACCTTTGATGGAGTCTCTACAACGAAGTCAAAACGCTTTTCGTCATCTCCCAACACTTCTGTAATAGCAGGCCATTCTCTCGAATATACTTCTTGTCTGAATGGTATGCCTGCGTTGGTAAAAATGTTAGCAACCGTATTTTCCATAACGTGGCCGCTTCTGTTCTTTCTTGCGTTTGTGTCCAATCCTGTTTCAATGCCAAATACATAATCCACAAGATTCTTTACCTGTTGATTTTGAAGAACTGCACCAAGTCCTGTATCTGTCAGGAAAGTCATAACGGAGTCAACAGAAATGAACATGCTTTCAAGTGGAACGCAGTTACCTACTGAATCAAGTATCTTCTTTTTGTCACGAGTACGAACTGCAATAAGAATATCCATAACTGAAAAGGCATTCTTATCTCTGTTCCATATTGCTTCTACGCTTTTACGCAAATCAGATGCACCAATGAGGCTGTTGAGCATACATAAGCTCAACTTTATATCTTCAACGTTCTCTGAGATTTTATCAAAGTCACAGAAGAAGTCCAATGTTTGGTTTGTCTCTTTGAGTTGAGACATAAATTTATCAAAATCTTTAAGCATAAATTTTTTGTTTTATAGCCACTTGCTGTGGTTTGTAATCATTTATCTTGTTTGGCTGATGGTCCTTTGTGTTGCGATAACTATGAACCAACAGTTCTGAAATTTTTCCTCTTTTTGCTCCGTTTGCATTTACGTTGCGAGAAGCCATAACTCTGTCTATATGGTAGTCTGCATACAAAACATCAAAAAAATTGTCTGCTTCATTTTTCCCTTTGCAATCAGAATTACTAAGCATAAAACTATGCCCCCCAGCAACCACTTGGTCGCAAAACTCCTTTAATCTGACTTGGGAATCATCATTAAATGCTTCTTTCGTATAGTCGTTAAAGCTTGATGTATCACTCAGAGGACGATATGGAGGGTCGAAATAGAACAATGTATTATCTTGTGCATAAAGCAGTGTCTTCTCAAAATCTCCTTCCAATATTTCCACACGTTTCAACAACTCGCTATCTACTCTAAGCGTATCTTCGTCACATATTTGTGGCTGCAAATACTTTCCACAAGGCACATTGAATAGTCCTTTCTTGTTTACACGATACAAGCCATTGAAGCAAGTACGATTCAAAAAGAAGAATTTTGTTGTATTCTCTATCGGATCAAGATTCTTTTCATTGTAACGTTGGCGTACAGTCATAAACATCTCACGTTTGGCTTCCATGTCTGGCAAAGCGTAATATTCAGCTTGTATGTCACGCAACGAAGGAATCAGTCGCTCTACATTGTCACGTACAGTTCGGTAACAAGTAATCAAGTCCGAATTGATGTCGTTGATTACTGCACGTTTGATATTTGGATGCTGTTGCAGCATGTAAAACAACATAGCACCACCGCCAACGAATGGTTCTATGTATGTCGCATTTTCCCAATTATCAAAGTCAGCCGGAAGCTTTTGCTCCAGTTGTTCAATGAGTTGTCCTTTACCACCAACCCATTTGACGAATGGTTTTGCTTTTGAATTCATTATTAGTCATTTTATGCTAATGATTTTCAATCATCAGCGTTATTACCTTTTGTTTTATTGATAAGCTGACGAACATCAACATCCAGTAGAGCTGCTACCTTTGTCAATGTTACTAAATCTGGTTGTGAGGTATTAGTACACCATTTGGAGATAGTTGCAGGATCTTTTCCCAACTGTTCAGACAACCATTTACTGGTTCGTTTCTTCTCTACCAACACGACTTTAATTCGATTTATATCTTTCATCGTTTATCTTTTTTATTGCGTTCAGCGCAAAGATAATGATAAATATTGAATAAAAGGCAATCTTCATCGCAATTTTATTATTATTTAGCATATCTTTCCATCTATATTCCAACATAAAGTCGTATCTTTGCAATTAGATAAGCGTTCTGTAACACAAGAAACGGAAGAGGCTGAGAAACAATGCATTGCATTTGTTTCCAGAATCTTACAAAAAAGGCTAAAAGGAGCGGTACAACTTCATCGCTAACAGGCTGAGAATAAGCATATTTCATTTGTTGTTCATTTTCTCTGCACTTGTAAAAAGGGTAGTTGTACCGTTTAAAAGATAAAAGCTTAACTATCAGCAACATCCACATGTTGCATCGGAAAGTAACCCCCTGGACAGCTCTAAAACGAACATTTTTATAACTGATTGCAAGCCACCTACTTAGGTGGCTTTTTTCGTCTTAACACATTCCATTTGTAATTCTCATATTTGGTACCCAAATCTACCATTGTAAGGATATTTGCATTTCTGATGCTCAATACTATGAGTCCGGCGCATAACAAAATCTTTGGTGCGAAATTCTTGAGTTTTGAGCGTTTGGTGCTATATTACTAATACACAGCCGGTTGTGTGGTTTGTGAAAAAAGTACGTAAACAAACGGGTTGTCAAAGTGGCACTTTTAGGGTGTCATAGCGCCGCTATTACCACACAATACCTCAAGTATTACCTTACAATAGTAACGCTTTTAGACTGTAAAAGCGGCGCTATGAGGGCAATATGGGGGGCTTTGATGGTTGGCAAGGGGGGCTTTGATGCCGGAAAAACCATAAAAACAGCTTTTTGATTCTCTATAATTGGGGTCTGCTGAATTAATTTCGAGTCACAGACAGAGGGTAGCAGACGTAGACCCTC
>OLPC01003576.1_pt1 | contig 10071 bp, 7 predicted proteins | sample 1672341 | NCBI WGS metagenome assembly OLPC01 (sample SAMEA3136673, study PRJEB25190) | human gut metagenome | reverse complement strand
GCAGAAAGCTGCTCAGGCTCGTGGACGTATTGATAAGTTCAACAAGAAATACGGCTTAAACAAATAATCAGACAAGATAACGAAACAAGAGACAGGTTGAGGTTGGGGAAATCTCAGCCTGTTTTTGCTTTTCTGCCAAAATATGCAGGAGAAGCTGCCGGTGGCAGGTTCTTTGTAAGAGAATATATTTTTTATGGAGTGATATATGAAACCATCGAATATCGGCGGTCAGGCGGTAATGGAAGGCATTATGATGCGGCATAAGGATAAATATGCTGTTGCAGTGCGACGTCCTGATAAAGAAATAGAAATAAAAGTAGAAGACTATAAATGTACCTTCGGTAGAGCCGGATTTCTGAAATGGCCGATCATCCGCGGTGTGGTAAGTTTTGTGGATGGTCTGGTTGTTGGCACGAAATGTCTGATGTATTCTGCAGAGATTGCAGGAGATGAAGAAGACGAAAAAGAAGCAGCCAAAAACGCTGCACTTTCCGAAGAAGAACTTTCCGCAAAGAAAGCCAAAGAAGCGAAGCAGTTCCAGTGGCTTCTTTACATAACTGTGGCAATTTCAATCATATTTTCTGTGGCTGCATTTATGTTGTTACCGTATGCACTGGCCAGTCTGCTTCGGAAGGTTGGAGCCTCAGAGTTTGGCGTAACAGTAGCCGAAGCATTCGTGAAGCTCGCGCTTTTCCTGGGATATATGTTTCTGATTTCCAGAATGAAAGATATTCAGAGAACATTTATGTACCACGGTGCAGAGCATAAATGTATCAACTGTGTGGAACACGGACTTCCGCTTACGGTTGAGAACGTTATGGCCAGTTCCAGACAGCACAAGCGCTGCGGTACGAGCTTCCTGTTTCTGGTCATGCTGGTAAGTATCTGTCTTCATTTTGCATTTGTACTTGTTCCTGTTTACTGGGTACGCCTTTTCGGTCGTCTTCTGATGGTGCCGGTTGTATCCGGTATTTCCTTTGAAATCATTCAGTGGGCAGGCAGAACAGATACCAAATTTGCAGATATGATGAGCAAACCGGGACTTGCAATGCAGAAGCTGACAACGAAAGAACCGACTGCAGATATGGTTGAAGTAGCAATCAAAGCGGTAGAAGCAGTTTTTGACTGGAAAGATTACCTGAAAAGAGAATTCGACTGGGTTGACCCGGAAGAAAATAATGGAGAAGAACATGCGGACATATAAAGAAGTACTGGAAGATGGAATTCATCTTCTGGATGCGGCCGCGATTGAAGAAGCCGGGTTGGATGCCTGGCTTCTTCTGGAGTATGCGGCAGATATCAATCGTGCCTGGTATTATGCACATATGGATGAAATTCTGGATAAAAAGACAGAATCACGTTATCTGGAGATGTGTGCCAAACGTGCACAGCATATTCCATTGCAGCATATTACCGGCAGGGCTTATTTTATGGGATATGAATTCTGTGTAGATGAGCGTGTGCTGGTGCCGCGTCAGGATACGGAAGTACTGGTCGAAACAGCACTCACACATTTAAAGGACAGCCGTTCACCGAAAATCCTTGATATGTGTACCGGTTCCGGCTGCATTTTGCTCAGTCTTCTTATGGAGAGACAGGATGCGTCAGGAACCGGTGTGGATGTATCGGAGGGGGCACTTACTGTCGCAAAGCAGAACAGAATGCATCTGCAGCTTGAAAATCGTGCGGAATTTGTGCAGAGTGACCTGTTTTCCGGTGACTATTTTGAGAAAAACAGTGGAAATACAGCTGTGGAATATGATATGCTTATCTCGAATCCGCCCTATATCCCATCGGGAGACATTCCGGGGCTTATGGAGGAAGTGCGTTCCCATGATCCGGTGCTTGCGCTGGATGGGAAAGAAGACGGACTGTTTTTTTACAGAGAGATCACCGCGCAGGCAGGGAAATATCTGCGGGCGGGCGGATGGCTGATGTATGAGATCGGCTGTGATCAGGGAGAGTCCGTCCCGGAGATCATGAAAGCAAATGATTTTGTTAATGTAGAAGTAATACAGGATCTGTCAGGACTTGACAGAGTCGTGATCGGACAGAAAAAGTAAATACAGGAGGAACAGGATGTTTGATAAATTAGAGGACCTGCTTGTTCGCTTCGAGGAAGTTCTGAATGAACTCGGAGAACCGGGTGTAACAGATAATCAGGACCGTTTCCAGAAGCTTATGAAAGAACAGAGTGAACTGCAGCCTATCGTAGACACCTACAAAGAATACAAAGAAAATAAAGAAACCATTCAGGACAGCTTATCGATGCTGGAAGAAGAAAAGGATGAAGAAATGCGCGAGATGCTGAAGGAAGAGTTGTCTGATGCAAAGAAGCGTGTGGAAGAACTGGAAAAAGAACTGAAGATTCTTCTTCTTCCGAAAGACCCGAATGACAGCAAGAATGTTATCGTTGAGATCCGTGCCGGCGCCGGCGGAGATGAGGCGGCACTGTTTGCAGCAGAGATTTACCGTATGTATGTGAAATACGCAGAATCACGCCGCTGGAAGACGGAGATGATGAGTCTCAATGAGAACGGAATCGGCGGATTTAAGGAAGTTACATTTATGATCCAGGGACAGGGGGCATATTCCAGACTGAAATATGAGAGTGGTGTACACCGTGTACAGCGAGTTCCGGAGACAGAATCAGGCGGACGTATCCATACATCCACCTGCACCGTTGCAATCATGCCGGAGGCAGAGGAGATTGACTTCCATCTGGATATGAATGACTGTAAATTTGATGTGTTCCGTGCATCCGGAAACGGTGGACAGTGTGTCAACACTACAGACTCTGCAGTACGTCTGACCCATATCCCAACCGGAATCGTGATTTCCTGTCAGGATGAGAAATCACAGCTTAAGAATAAAGACAAGGCACTGAAAGTTCTGCGTTCCCGTCTGTATGAGATGGAACTTGCAAAGCAGCATGATGCAGAGGCTGAGGCAAGAAGAAGCCAGATCGGTACCGGAGACCGTTCCGAGAAGATCCGTACCTACAACTTCCCACAGGGACGTGTGACAGATCACCGTATCAAACTGACACTGCACCGTCTGGATGGAATCCTCGGAGGAGATCTGGATGAAATTCTTGACAGCCTGATTGCAGCTGACCAGGCAGCAAAACTCAGTTCTTTAAATGAAGAACAGTAAATGCATGTAAAATATATGCGTAAATAATACAGAAAAATATGTAAAGTGTATAATGGGAGGAAATTTACATGAAAAAAACAGCATTGGTAATCATGGCAGCAGGAATCGGAAGTCGCTTCGGAAAGGGCATCAAGCAGCTTGCACCGGTAGGACCGAATGGTGAGATCATTATGGATTATTCCATTTATGACGCGTTGGAGGCAGGATTTAATAAAGTTGTCTTTATTATCCGTAAGGATCTGGAAGAAGAATTCCGCCGTGTCATCGGAGAAAGAATCGAAAAGATCACAGAAGTAGAATATGCATTCCAGTCACTTGAGAATCTTCCGGATGGATTCAGCAAACCGGCAGACCGTACCAAACCATGGGGAACCGGCCAGGCAGTCCTTGCCGCACGGGAAGTGCTGGATGAGTCTTTTGTTGTAATCAATGCAGACGATTACTATGGAAAGGAAGCATATGTAAAAGTACATGAATATCTGGTACAGGAACAGCCGCAGGATGATAAAATTCATATCTGTATGGCAGGATTCCGTCTTGGAAATACACTGAGTGATAACGGAAGTGTTACACGTGGTGTGTGCCACATCGAAAATGGTGCACTGACAGGTGTTACAGAGACACATAATATCTTTAAGACTGCTGAAGGTGCTGAAACACGCAGCGATGACGGTACAGTAGAAAAACTGGATGTTAAGAGCCTGGTTTCCATGAATATGTGGGGACTTACTCCGGCATTTATGGATACACTGGAAAAAGGTTTTGTTGAATTTCTTGAGGATCTGAAACCAGAAGATATTAAGAAAGAATACCTTCTTCCGGTTATGATCGATGAGCTGATCCAGAAGGGAGAGGCAACTGTTGATGTACTGGAGAGCAGGGACACCTGGTTTGGTGTAACTTATCAGGAAGACAAGGCTTCTGTGACAGAGGCTTTTGCTGAGCTGGTCAAAAAAGGAGTTTATCCGGCTGATCTTTACAAATAAGCAGGACAACGCATTAGATATGCGCGGATAAGGAGGAAAATAATGGGCAAATATTTTGGAACAGATGGTTTTCGTGGGGAAGCAAATATACAGTTAACAGTAGATCATGCTTTCAAAGTCGGCAGATATGTCGGCTGGTACTATGGCCGTGAACATAAGGCCAAGATCGTAATCGGCAAGGATACCAGACGCAGCAGCTATATGTTTGAGTATGCACTGGTTGCCGGACTGACGGCTTCCGGAGCAGATGCATATCTGCTTCATGTAACGACAACACCGAGTGTTTCATACGCGGTTCGCACAGAGAATTTTGACTGCGGAATTATGATCTCTGCAAGTCATAATCCATTTTACGATAATGGAATCAAGCTTCTGAACGGTAACGGACAGAAGATTGAAGCAGAAGTAGAGGCAAGAATCGAAGCATATCTGGATGGCAAGATCGAAGATCTTCCATATGCAACACGCGAAGATATCGGACGTACCGTGGATTATGCTTCCGGACGTAACCGTTATATCGGTTATCTGATTTCTATTCCGTGCCGTGACTTCAAAAACATTAAAGTCGGACTGGATTGTTCCAACGGAAGTTCTTCTGCAATCGCAAAAAGTGTATTTGACGCACTTCGTGCAAAGACTTATGTGATCAACAATGATCCGGACGGAACCAACATCAATCGTGGCTGTGGTTCCACGCATATCGAAGTACTGCAGAAATATGTGGTTGAGAATGGGCTGGATGTCGGTTTTGCCTATGACGGAGATGCAGACCGCTGTATTGCGGTAGACCATAAGGGAAATATCATTGATGGTGACAAGATTTTGTATGTATGTGGTAAATTCCTGAAATCACAGGGCAAATTAAACGGCAATACTGTTGTTACGACCGTTATGTCCAACATGGGACTTTATAAAGCATTTGAAAGTGAAGACATCAACTATGAGCAGACTGCCGTAGGTGACAAATACGTAGCAGAAAATATGCTCGAGAACAATTACAGTATTGGTGGCGAGCAGTCCGGACACGTGATTTTCAGCCGTTATGCAGCTACCGGTGACGGAATCCTGACTTCTCTTATGATCATGGAAGCCTGCGTAGAGCAGAAAGCAACTCTCTGTGATCTTGCAAAAGAGATGAAAGTATATCCGCAGATCCTGCGCAATGTGCGTGTAGCCGATAAGAAAACTGCAAGAGAGAACCCGAAGGTTGTCGAAGCAGTAGAAGCAGCTGCAAGAGCACTGAGTACAGAAGGACGTATTCTTGTAAGGGAAAGTGGTACAGAGCCGCTGATCCGTGTCATGGTAGAAGCCGGAACAGAGGAAATCTGTGCAGAGCACGTAAATAATGTAGTACGTGTCATGGAAGAAGAAGGACTTATTGTAGAATAAAGGATATTGATGAATAAAAAAAATATTATAAAAATGGGAACAGCCGGTCTCTGTATGCTCATGTTGACCGGCTGCGGGGGGCAGAATAAGAAGACTTACGACCAGGCTGTAACAGATCTTGAGCAGGGAAGTTATGACTATGCGCTGGAAGGTTACAAGTCTTCGATCACTGCCGGATATAAAAGTGCGCAGTCGTATCGTGGGGCAGGTATAGCAAGCCTTCATCTCGGCAATTACCAGGATGCGATCGACTATCTCACCAGTGGACTGAATGATGAAAAAGCAGGCAAAACATTGAAAAAGGACATGCTTGCTTATCGTGCGACTGCAGAGATGAAATCAGAGCTTTTTGATGCTGCAATGGCAGACTGCCAGACCATCGCCGAAGATTACGCGATGGATGCAGACACGTATTATCTGACTGGCTGTGTGGCACTTGCCATGGATTCTTATGATGAGGCATCCACTAATTTTACTGATGCGTATGATGCCGATGCGTCCTATGAGATGGCGATCGAGATCTATGAGGCATATCTCGAAAAAGACATGGAGGCAGACGGTACACGTTATCTGGAGACTGCATTACAGACAGAAGCCAAAACTGCAGACGATTACTGCGACCGGGGAAAAGCTTATTACTATATGCAGGATTACAGCAATGCAAAGAAAGAACTGACAGAAGCGGTCAACAAAAAGAGCACAGAGGGAATCCTGCTTCTCGGTATGGTTTATAAAGCACAGGGCGATACAGCCAATGCACGCGCCATGTACCAGCAGTATATTGAGACGGAGGGAAGCTCTCCGGCAAAAGGTTACAATGGTCTTGCACTCTGTGATATTGATGACGGCAATTACGATAATGCACTGACAGATATCACAAATGGTCTTGCAGACGCTTCTACAGAGGAAATGCAGGATCTTCTGTATAATGAAGTTGTGGTTTATGAGAAAAAACTGGATTTTGCCACAGCATTGAGTAAGATACAGGAGTATCTCAAGATGTTCCCGGATGATGAAAATGCATCCAAAGAGCTTATTTTCCTTCAGTCGAGAAACGGAGGCTGAGTATGCAGTTTTACGAGTTTAAAGATATAGAAGAACGGGTCGTTCTGATCGGCGTGCAGACAAGCGAAGACGAGGATGTCGCCGTATCTCTTGACGAGCTGGAAGAACTGGCAGAGACTGCCGGTGCAGTGACTGTGGCAAAGGTGATACAGAATCGTGAGGCAGTCCACCCGGGTACCTATATCGGCAAGGGTAAGATCGAAGAAGTTGCGGCACTTATTCAGGCATATGACGCAAACGGTGTGATCTGTGATGATGAACTTTCGCCGGCGCAGCTCAATAATCTTGAGCGTGAACTGGACTGCAAAGTAATGGATCGTACACTTCTGATTCTTGATATATTTGCGGCGCGTGCAGTAAGCAGTGAGGGAAAAATCCAGGTCGAGCTGGCACAGCTCCGCTATCGCGCGGCGCGTCTTGTCGGCTTACGTGAATCTTTGTCCAGACTCGGTGGTGGAATCGGTACGCGAGGACCCGGTGAAAAAAAACTGGAAACAGACCGACGTCTGATCCGAACCAGAATTTCAGCACTGAAAGCCGAGTTATTTCAGGTTGAGAAGCACAGAGAACTGATCCGCGGTAAAAGAAGTCGCGGCAATTTAAAGACGGCAGCGATTGTCGGCTACACAAATGCCGGTAAATCTACTCTTTTAAATACGCTGACCGGAGCAGGAATCCTGGCAGAGGACAAGTTATTTGCGACACTTGATCCGACGACAAGAGTACTGGAATTAAAAGACGGGCAGCAGATCCTTCTGACCGACACTGTAGGGTTTATACGGAAGCTGCCGCATCACCTTGTAGAAGCCTTTAAAAGCACGCTGGAGGAGGCAAAGTATGCCGACTATATCATTCATGTCGTAGACGCGTCAAATCCGCAGGCAGAGCTTCAGATGCACACAGTATACGAGACACTTCGTGAACTCGGTGCAACCGGAAAAAAGATCATCACTCTTCTGAACAAGCAGGATCAGGTAAAAGATATCCAGATCCGGGATCTTCAGGCAGATTATACTGTAAAGTGTTCTGCACGTACAGGGGAAGGTCTGGAAGAGTTTAAAGACGTTCTTGCAAAAATTCTTGCTGAGAGCCAGATTTATCTGGAAGAATTATTTTCTTACAAAGAGGCAGGAAAAATTCAGCTGATACGTGAATATGGAAGCCTTCTTTCAGAGGAATATACAGCCGACGGAATAGCCGTAAAAGCCCGTGTTCCTGCGGAAATCTTCGTTTCCGTGCTCCCTGAAAGTCACTGAAAATACAAATAAAAAAGTTTTTTGGACAACACCATATAGTTGTGAAAATGATGAAATGACACAATATATGGTGTTTTTTGTGTATTGACGAAACGAAGAGAGTTTGCTACAATAGGTCTACAGCGCATAAATCATATGGGAACATGTGGTCGTAAATAGATACAGATGCAGCAGTAGAGGGAGGTTTGATTTTAGTATGTTTCAGGTAGTTAAGCGTGATGGTGAGATCGCGGAATTTCAGATGTCAAAAATCACTGCAGCGATTGATAAAGCATTCGATGCCAAAGAAAAAGTTTACAGCAAGGATATGATCGATCTGATGGCACTCCGTGTGACCGCAGATTTTCAGAATAAGATTACAGACGGCAAAGTAACAGTGGAAGATATTCAGGACAGTGTAGAGAATGTTCTGATCCAGGCCGGTTACAGTGATGTGGCAAAGGCTTATATCCTTTACCGCAAGCAGAGAGAAAAGATCCGCAACATGAAATCCACAATCCTCGATTACAAGGAAATCGTAGACAGTTACGTAAAGGTTGAAGACTGGCGGGTAAAAGAAAACTCCACCGTAACTTATTCTGTCGGAGGGCTGATCTTAAGCAACTCCGGTGCTGTAACCGCAAATTACTGGCTTTCCGAGATCTATGACAATGAGATCGCAGAGGCGCACAGAAATGCAGACATTCACATTCATGACCTGTCCATGCTGACCGGCTACTGTGCAGGATGGTCCCTGAAACAGCTGATTCAGGAAGGTCTTGGCGGAATCGAGGGCAAGATTACTTCCGCACCGGCGAAGCATCTGAGTGTACTGTGCAATCAGATGGTTAATTTCCTCGGCATCATGCAGAATGAATGGGCCGGTGCACAGGCGTTTTCTTCTTTTGATACTTACCTTGCACCATTTGTCAAGGTGGATAACTTAAGCTATCATGAGGTAAAGAAATGTATCGAGTCATTTATCTACGGTGTCAATACACCGAGCCGCTGGGGTACGCAGGCACCATTTTCCAATATCACTCTGGACTGGACTGTTCCGGATGACCTTGCAGAGCTTCCTGCAATCGTTGGCGGCAGGGAAATGGACTTTAAGTACAAAGACTGTAAGAAAGAGATGGATATGGTCAATAAGGCATTTATTGAGACCATGATCGAGGGCGATGCCAACGGACGTGGATTCCAGTATCCGATCCCGACCTATTCCATCACGAAGGAATTTGACTGGTCCGATACAGAGAACAACCGTCTGTTATTTGAAATGACTGCGAAATACGGAACCCCGTATTTTTCCAACTATATCAACAGCGATATGAAACCGAGCGACATCCGCAGCATGTGCTGTCGTCTCCGTCTTGATCTTCGTGAACTGCGTAAAAAGAGCGGCGGCTTCTTTGGTTCCGGCGAGAGCACCGGTTCCGTTGGTGTCGTAACAATCAACATGCCGCGTATCGCATATCAGTCAAAGACTCCGGAAGAGTTTTACCGCAGACTGGATCGTCTGATGGATATTTCTGCGAGATCTCTTCACATCAAGAGAGAGGTCATCACGAAACTCCTGAACGAAGGTCTGTATCCGTACACCAAACGTTATCTGGGAAGTTTTGACAATCATTTTTCAACTATTGGCCTGGTCGGAATGAACGAAGCCGGACTGAATGCCGCATGGCTTGGCTGTGATATGAGCGATGAGCGTACGCAGAAGTTTACTAAAGAAGTACTGACACATATGCGTAACCGCCTTTCTGATTATCAGGAAGAATATCCGGGCGAGCTGTTCAATCTGGAGGCAACTCCGGCAGAGTCCACTGCATACCGCCTGGCAAAACATGACCGTAAACGCTGGCCGGATATCCGTACCGCAGGAAGCAAGGGGGATACTCCGTATTACACCAACAGCTCCCATCTTCCGGTGGAATTCAGCTCCGATATCTTTGATGCACTGGATATTCAGGATGAGCTTCAGACACTGTATACGTCCGGTACTGTATTCCATGCATTCCTTGGTGAGAAACTTCCGGACTGGAAGGCTGCTGCATCTCTTGTACGTAAGATCGCAGAGAACTACAAGCTTCCGTATTATACGATTTCTCCGACCTACTCTGTATGTAAGGAGCATGGCTATTTGAGCGGTGAGCATTTTACCTGCCCGAAATGCGGTAAAAAAGCAGAAGTTTACAGCCGTATCACCGGATATTACAGACCGGTACAGAACTGGAATG
>OLPC01003573.1_pt1 | contig 10074 bp, 10 predicted proteins | sample 1672341 | NCBI WGS metagenome assembly OLPC01 (sample SAMEA3136673, study PRJEB25190) | human gut metagenome | reverse complement strand
CCTTCCAAAATGATAGACATCATATCCCGCATAATGGAATTAACATCTGTTCCATCTTTTACTTTTACATTGTTTTCTTTCAGGTAGTTTCCCATGAGTTCTCTAAGCGCTGCTTTTTGTGGTGAATCCTTTTTTCTTGCCATAAAATAAACCTCCAAACTGAGTAATTCTATCTTACATCAGTTTGGAGGTTTACACAAACTTTGGGATACTCCCTCCTGAACAATTCAACATCTTATAATATGTATTCCATCTGCCTTTCTTTTGTCCGCATTCCCATTTTTTCATAAAATTTTTCTGCTGAAGTATTTCCTGCCCACACATTCAATGTCACTTCATAGCATCCCAGCTGCTTTGCTTCTTTTTTTACATATTCAAACAGGCTTTCCCCAATATGCTGTCCTCGTGTCTCCTGATCGACACACAGGTCATCTATAAAAAGAGATTTAAACGGTACCATATTGTTTGAAAAAGGCTGCTCCTTTAATTGACAAAATGCATACCCCACACAAACATCAGCCTCATCCGCTGCAACATATATTGGCTTTTCTTCATTTTTCAAAAGCTCTGCTAATTCGTCTGTCGTATATTTTGTTGTGCCCGGAATAAAGATATCAGGCCTTATATCTGCATGGATCTGCAGCACCTGTCCTAACAATTCCAGAATCCTCGGAATATCTTTTTCTTCTGCTTTTCTGATGAGCATTTTTTTCCTCCTGTTTTTCAATAACTGATTTCATAGATTCTTTATACATACACCATAATACCATCGTGTGAACGCTTATAACAATAAAATCTCTTTAAGCAGTCTCACTTTCCTTTTGCATTATAATGAAAAAGTTTATCGTTTTCCGTGATGTATATCACATTTTTATTCCTGAATCCGTATCATTACAGACAGTCAGCTCAAAATGGTTTCTGTTTGTTTTTATAAGCCCTTCTTTTTGCAGCTTTGATATCTCCGAAGACATTGCCGCACGGTCAATGCAAAGATAATCTGCCAGCTGCTGCCGGTCAAAAGGAATATCAAAGGATAACGATGCCTGTCTGATAGATACCGACGACAGATAGGACAACAGCTTATCCCTTGTCGTTCGCTTGCCCACATGTGTGATCTTATCGTTGAGGATCAGGATCTTATTTGCCAGGACACCGACCAGGTTACGGATCAGCTTCTGATGATGCTCACATACTATTGGGCAGGAAACCAGAAGCCTTTGAACATTTAATAAAATAATCTCACAATCTTCGTCTGCTACCACACTGACATTCAGAACAGCTCCCGGACTTGCCGCATATGGTTCACCAAAAAAATCTCCCGCATGACATTTTGACAGAATATTCCGATGTCCCCACAGGTCTTCCTGAATAACAAGAACACAGCCTGCCACCACAAGTCCCATTACTTCGGTAGAGTCTCCGGCTCTGAAAATATAAGAATCCCGTTTTCTGGAGATCGTTGCTGCATTTACACAATGCAGTATGGATAATATCTCATTATCAGTAAGACCTTTAAAGAAAGGGCTCGTTCTTAGAATGGGTAAATATTTTTTCAAAATTAATCCTCCTGTTGGAAATCAAACATACACGTTGTAATTATTATACTATACTCCTAACAGAAACCAAGGATAAATACTACTGGTCGAGGATAAAATAATAAGAAAGATCCTTCGAAAAAATCACAGAATAAAAGGAGAATACAATAATGGATAAAAAAATGTTTTGTTTTCAGTGTGAACAGACTGTCGGGTGTACCGGCTGCACCGGAAATTCCGGTGTCTGTGGAAAAAAAGCAGATACAGCGAAATTACAGGACGAACTGACAGGTGCGTTGATCAGTCTGGCTAAAGCTGCCGACAGCACGGAAACTATTTCAAAAAGGACCGGACAGATCATAATCGAAGGACTGTTTACTACAGTTACAAATGTAAGTTTTGACAATGCAGCAATCGAAAATATGATACAAAAAGTCAGAGCTGAAAAAGAAAGACTGGCTCCTGACTGCAGAACAAAGGAATATGATCTTCAGCAGCTGTGGAATGCCAATGAAGATATCCGCTCCTTGAAATCTCTTATTCTCTTTGGTATCCGCGGAATGGCTGCCTATGCCTATCATGCAAATGTTCTGAATTATGAAGATGCCGAAGTGAATCAGTTCTTCTGCGAGGCATTATCTAAGATCGGTTATGAAGAAAGCACAGAAGCACTGCTTTCCACAGTACTCAAAACAGGAGAGATCAATCTGAAGTGCATGGCACTTCTTGATAAGGCAAATACAGAAACCTATGGAACACCAGAGCCAACTGATGTTACACTTACGGTAGAAAAAGGGCCTTTTATTGTCGTGACCGGACATGATCTGAAAGATCTGCAGCTTTTACTTGAACAGACAGCGGGAAAAGGAATCAACATCTATACTCATGGTGAAATGCTCCCTGCCCATGCCTATCCACTCTTAAAAAAATTCTCACACTTAAAAGGGAATTTTGGAACCGCATGGCAGAATCAGCAAAAAGAGTTTGATCATCTTCCGGCTCCGATTCTCTACACCACCAACTGTCTGATGCCGCCAAAAAGCAGTTATGCTGACAGAGTATTTACAACAGAAGTGGTTGCTTTCCCAGGCGCTGTTCATATCGACGAGAAGAAAAATTTCACACCGGTTATTGAAAAAGCACTGGAACTGGGTGGTTACAAAGAAGATCAGATACTCACAGGCATCAATGGCGGTACAAAAGTGACAACCGGTTTTGGTCATGCAGCCATCCTGTCCCATGCAAACACTGTAATTGAAGCAGTAAAATCAGGTGCAATCCGTCATTTCTTTCTGGTTGCCGGCTGTGATGGTGCTAAACCTGGACGAAACTATTACACAGAATTTGTAAAACAGACACCTTCTGACAGTATTGTCCTTACTCTGGCATGCGGAAAATTCCGTTTCAACGATCTCGATCTTGGAGAAATCGGTGGTCTGCCACGACTGATGGATATGGGGCAGTGTAATGATGCTTATGGTGCGATTCAGGTTGCTGTAGCACTTGCAGATGCATTTGGATGCTCCGTAAATGAACTTCCGCTTTCCTTCGTTCTCTCCTGGTACGAACAGAAGGCCGTCTGCATCCTGTTAACACTTTTACACCTGGGTATCAAGAACATTCGTCTTGGTCCTTCTCTTCCGGCATTTTTGTCTCCTAATATTTTGAATTTTCTGGTGGAAAATTACGGTATAGCACCTATCACCACGCCGGAAGAAGACATCAAAACGCTGATGAATTATAACAAATAAATTTCTTTAAATCTCTATGGAATCTCCGAAGCCGATACAGGATTCAAAAATCCTGCATCGGCTTTATGATCAGATTACTTCTGTTTCTTTTTTTACCTCAAAATACTGCTTTTAAAAAATGTGCCTGACCATACTCGAATGCCTCATAAAACAAATTGTAAAATCCCCGGTCGTTTCCCGGAAGAAATTTTGTAGATGCTATCCTGTATTCGTACTTTGATTCTCTTCCATCCTCGCCACAGATTGCTTCTTTCAATTTACAACTATATTCTCTGGAATCCAGTATTTCACATCCTCTATAATCCCGATTCACTTTTCCTTCTTGTAGTAATTCCAAAAATGTCTCATATTTTTTATCGATTTCGAACCCATTATAATATGACGGTATGTCTGAATCTGAAATAGCCGGTGTAAGTATACAGACACCTCCATTTTTCAGAACCGGCTTCAGACTATCCTCTCCCACAAATTTTTTCTTCACTGGAAGCATCCATTTATCCGAATTTTCATCAGAAAGGTTTCCAAGATTCAGTCGGTAAATATATTTATAGGCTCCACATTCGAATAAATCTGTGTACCAGGCCTGTATTCCCATGAACTCCTTTGAATAATTCTTATACTTTGCATCACAGGCGAAGAATATTTCTTTATTGAGAATCAGAAAAATGTCCGGTCTTAGCTGCTCTGTGCTGTACTGGACTGCTCCTTTTTCATCCACTTCTGCTTTTGAAGCTTTTTCCCCTTGAAATGTACAATTATAGCCCAGATAAATATCATTTTCCCCGTTGGTAATATGGATCACCAGTTCTTCCAGTATTTTCACAGAATCTCTTTTTTCACGATTTTCAATATATTTTTTTATAGCGTGAACCACTTTACTGTAATCCTGATTTTCCCATGATTCGAATACAAACGGCTTTTCCTTTTTCCCCGGCCAGGATATCCGATCAATGACATATCCTTTCTCCAGGATGAATATTTCTAATATTTTAAAATAGCACCAGATTTCATAGATTTCCGATGATTTATGGTAGCTGCTATATTGCACTGTCTCCTCGACAAGCTCTCCCATCTCTCGATAAGTCCGCATTTGATGAAATAATTTCTTATATTTTTTATGATTTACAAACAGGTTCGAAGTCCGAAGCGGATATACCTTTTGTTCTTTATATTTCTCATTTTTAAACATAGGAAGCTGGTAAACAGCCTGAAGTTTTCCCTTAAGATTTGCAACGGTACTACATAGTTCATCTATGGATTTTTTCGTTCCTGCAACACCCGAATTTTCTTCTACATCATCATACTTGGATCTATTTTCTCCCTGAGCTGCCCGATTCATCTGCATTTTCTTATCTTCCAGTTCCTGTTCCAGTGCCCACAGACGCTTCTCCAGTAATTTCACAAAATTATATACCTTCTGGTTTTCATAAATGTGAAATGTTTTTTCATGGACTCTTGTACGCACCTTCGGTTTCTTTAACACATAATGATCCATAATAACATTGGCGTCCAGATGTTTTACCTGTCTGAAATTCTGTCTTGCCGGCCGGCTTATCATGTCCGTTACCGGCTCCCGGTCCAATGATTTTAAGGTCTCTGACATTTCTTTAATTGTGTGTTCCAGCTGATGAATTTCCAGTTCATACTCTGTCAGGTACTCCCTTTTTATACGCCTGTTTTTCCCATCATTCATAGTCATATAAAGAAAACGGATACTGATTGCTGTCAGTTCCTTTAGAATTTTCTCATAAGTTTCCCCATCCAGCATAGAAGCAACATGTATTCGGATTTTTTGTTTCTTTCCATTCTTCCGGTAAAAGAATTGTGCATCTCCAACTGTATAGATATTAAAACTTTCCGGAATGAAATAAATATACCCATCTGTTTTCCTGGACAGTATCTCATATTCCTGATTTGAATCGAATTCTATATTTTCATCCTCATTTGCCTCAAAAGCAATTCTCGGAAAATAAGCTCCATCGACTCTCAGATACTGCATGATCCAAATATCGTGAATCTCTCTTAAAGGCTCATCCATTCCTTCATAAAATGGTTCCGCATCCGGATTATCCTTACGAATCCTTACAGGATGTACTCTCTCGCATGTTTTATTATTCAAAAAAACTGCCTGCATTTGTATTCCTCTTTTGTTAATTCATTCTCCAATAATTCATGGTTTTCTCTTCCGGACTGCACATTTGTTTCAGATATGTGACTGTCAACGGATACATTTTCTCCCAGTTCGCATCTCCGCCCTCAATAAGAAAATCACCAATGGAGAATTCTCCATCATCCAGCGTGCACTCCACTTCCTCTACGTTCAGGGCTGGCAACACTTTCATTGCAAGATACATGTCCTGGAAATCTCTGTCGGAAAGCCGTTCCTTTAAGTATCCACTCTTTAGTCTCTCTCTCATTCTGACTCTTTGTCTCTCCACACGATTGGAAACATCTTTCTTCAGAGCTTTCAAAAGCTGTTTTTCAAATGAATCTTCTCCCTGCATCTCTTCCAAAGTCATAACACCTTGTTCAAATGGGCACAAAGTCTCTCCTGCATCTTTTGTCACTTTTATAATGCAGCTTCTGTCAATCACCTTCGGGCTTAGATCATTGGTAGTCGCATCCATATTGAGGGTTCCTACAAATGTTACATTCTGCGGAATTTCAAATTCCGGTGTATAACGATTTTTAAGATTTTCCTGATCAGTCTTTGCATCCAGCCATTCTACGGTATTCTCATTATGAGATGCCATGATAGCTTCCTGTCTCTTCCATGCATTTTCCTGGTCTTTATGAGCATATAATGGAATTCCTTCTCCCGATTCCATACTGCTTAACACGTCTGAGAAATAATACTCTACATGCGCAAGGTTCATCTCATCCAGACAAATGAGATAATGCTTTTGGGGATTCTCCTTTGCCTCACAAAGTGCATCCAGAAATGGGGTGGAATAATATCTTCGTTCTACCGGGTTAAAATATCCTGTCAGATCCTGATTATCAATCCAGTTCGGTCTTACTGGAATGATCTTATATGCAAATCCAAGCGCTCTGGCTATATTTGATACAAAACTTGTCTTTCCCATGCCCGGTGCTCCGTGTAAAATTATGAGCTGATTTGTATTCAACCCCAAAAGGAACTGGGCGAGAACCTTGATATTACAATGATAGCCCTGGTACTCCAGTTTATTTTTCAGTGATAGAATATTTTCATCTGTTTCCTCGGCAGTTCTTATTTCCTCGTCCAAATCAGAAACGAAAGACGTGACCATATTTGCCCCGGGAACCTCTTCGCAAGGCTGAGGATTTCTTGTAAATAATTCACTTCCACTAAAGAAAAGACCCTGAAGATAAGATTTTTTCTCTTCCAGACGATTTTCGGGGTTGGTTCTTAATATTTCCACAGGTCGTCCATTCCAAAGTAATAACTTAGAATCCGCATCACACAATAGCATAGATACCTTCTGACGTTTTGTCTTTTCATCTAAAAAGCTATCTGTTACAAGACCTATTACCTTTCCGAAAGTAAATTCTTTTTTCCCTTCGCGATCTATCTCCGTTGCTTTCCCAAAAATCTGTTCCAAATACTCTAATATATTCTCATTTTCTTCTAATACCTGTTGATTATTATATTCAAAAAATTCACTGATTTTCATTTTTTCACCCTTTCTCATTTTCTTATACACATCATTGTATCACACAAACATTTGTCGCTCGTAATAAATATTTTCTCTACGATATTCTGATAATCTGCTCCCACAGCAATAATTCATCCTTTGTTACGTTTCGATTATCATGATAATGTCCAAAAAACCATTTTTTAAATCTGGCTGTCTGCCGAATCTTTTTTTCCACCGGATAGGCGTACAGGCGGTCAAAATTCTCATGGTTTCCGTCAACAAATAATGTAGTAAATACTTTGCCGTCCAACCAGTCAAGAGCACTCGTTTCCATCTTGCTTTCCCCATCTTTGTTCCACACCCCGCCGAAATCTCCGCAGATTATGACATAATCATCTTTTGTCATTTCATATTGCTCCGGGAAAATTTTAGTATTGAACTTGGTAAAATCAGCGTGACAGTCACCGGTTACATAAATCATCCTTACTGCTCCTCTTTGATTAAATATTTTACGGGGACTTCTTTTGTTAACCATACTCCATTTTTTGATAAGAAAAATGAATATCCATCGTCATACATTTCTTTTGTTTTTACGATATAAAGCACTGGTTTTCCGTGACGTGAACCGACTTTCGTAGCTGTAGCTGTGTCTGATGATAAATGCACATATAACCTACCCTTTGGAATCAATCCTTGTTGATCAATGGATGCAACATATTTTTCTCCAGTTCCATGCCAGAGCGTTTCAGGCGGTATTGCTGCTGGTAATTCTACATCAACAGGAATCGAATGTCCCTGATTTGCCCGAATCTTTGTTTTATCTTCATTAAAGGTAAATCTTTGCTTATTATCTGTCCAAACAATTTCTTCCAGCATTTCTCTATTAAATTCACGTGTTTTCGAAATTCCGGCAATCAGCTCGTCTACATTTGCCCATCCATGTTCATCCAACTGGATTCCGATTGTTTCTGGTTTATGGCGCAGGATTAAACTTACAAATTTACTTGTACTTGTTAAATTCATTTTCATTCTCTTTTCTTTTGGAAAATTCATATCTTTATATTACCATAATCAAATATACTACACAATAAATGACCCAACTTATCTATACCAATTTTTGTATAAATAAATCAGATCATTTTCTTATCACTCTTAATCAACGCAAGCCGTGTAATTCGTTAACTTAAACTTGATAATGAACGCATAACTAAATCAATATCTTTATTTTCCAGTTCCTGAATAATATGTAAATATGTTTTCTGTGTTGTTGTCATACTCGAATGTCCCAATCTTCTTGCTACACTAGCAATAGATACGCCTGTAAACAGCAGTAAAGACGCATGCGTATGCCGCAAACCGTGAATTGATATTACCGGTATATTACATTCTTTACAATGTCTTGCAAGTATATTATTTACCGTTGAATTGTATACTGCCCCATCAACAAAAATTGGTTTATCCTCTGGCAAATGCTTAATTAGTTCAGAAAATTGAATAACAGTTTGCCAATCAATCTGTATTTTCCTGACTGATGACCTGTTTTTTGTAGGTTGAAACCCACTTTTCCCTTTATAATCCCAAGTTTTATTTATTGAAAGTGTCTGATGTGCAAAATCAAAGTCATTAGGTGTTAAAGCCAACGCCTCTGAAAATCTCATTCCTGTTTTTGCAACCAATAAAATAAAGTAATCCCAATTCACCTTATCCTTCAGATCTAATGATGCCAACAAATTGTGTAATTCAAACTGATTTAAATACTTGATTTTCTTAACTGCCGGTGTTTTTCCTTTAATTATTGCCTTTCTTGTCGGATCGCGTTCAATCAATCCTTCATCTACTGCATCTAATATTGCTCCCTTTAACTGATGATGAAAATCCATCGTTGTCTGCCTTTCATGATACTCGGCATAATCATTTAACAATTGTTGATAAGCAATTCGATTCATTTCATACACTTTTAATGATGGAATCAACTTAACCAGCCATTTCTGTGTCATGAGATACTTATCCATAGTCACTTTCCTTATCGCCCCCTTTTTGTAAACTGTAATCCATTTTGCATAATATTCACAAAATAAATCTGTTTCTTTAATTTCTTTCAACATAAAATTTCCTCCATTTGGTAAATTACGGCTTACGTTGATGAAGGGCGATAAAGTGGTCGAGGTTACTAAAAAACTTGCCAATCATTTTTTGTTCTTCAAATTTAGGAACAAAAGTCTCATAACTCAAAATTTTATCTGGGGAACTATGTCTTACCGTAGTCCCAGACGCAGTTTTAACTATTTGAGAATGATACTTGTCAGTACATAACAATGCAAAAAGAAATTTTTTATTACAATTATAATCAACAAGTTTTCCTAGTCGCTGATTATGTAGATAAATAATTCCATTATCAGGCACTATTGCAGGTTTTCCAAGTGTATTTGCAGTCGGAGTAAGATCAGTCATAGTAACAAAAATATCACCTGACTTAAAAATAAACCTTTCGTTGAAAGGAGCACTAACAGAATAATTTTTTCCACCTTCACAAATAAAGCCACCTTCAACACTTACATTCCCAGGTGTAGCAACAACATACCCTGTCTTTTCCTCAACAAAATATTCGCTCTGAAATGCAAATCCATTTTCAAGAGATAAAATATTTTCCAACTTACGCTGTTCCCAAGAAATACTCTTCTCTAATTGTTTGTTTTTTCCACACAATAATTTTTTCATTATGTATAAAATACACTGCTTACGCTGATGAAGGGCGATAAGGTTGTCGAGGTTAGAGAAATATTCTCCTAATTTAATTTGTTCCTCAATTCGTGGCAGCATAAATTCCGTTTTTAAAAAATTATCATTATATAATCTCTTTATAGTAGAGCCTTCACAAGACCACTCTACTACACCATATAAGACTTTCAAAAAGCTGTTATCTATCTTATTTCCATGCTTGAGCCACACGATGTTTGAATCTTGAAAATATTCGTCTTTCCCTGTGCATTATCGCCAAATAAAATATTGGTTCCCTCATCAAATGAAATCTGGAGATTTTCATAGTTGCGGAAATTGTTCAATTCAATGGACTGAATGATCATTTTGAGACTTTCACCGTTTCCCCGTTATAGGAAATCACATCACCATCATGGATTTTTTTTCCACGCTGAAGTTCTGTTTCACCAT
>OLPC01003570.1_pt1 | contig 10082 bp, 9 predicted proteins | sample 1672341 | NCBI WGS metagenome assembly OLPC01 (sample SAMEA3136673, study PRJEB25190) | human gut metagenome | reverse complement strand
TCCGATGAGCAATCCTTCAAACACGAACGGTGCTCGGACAAATCCATCCTTCGCTCCGATATATTTCATAATAGCTATCTCTTCTCTTCTGACAGTAATACCCATGGTAACTGTATTACTGATCAGGAAAATAGATACCGCTAACAGAATTCCAATAATGGCAACTGATACATAACCTACCAGTTTATTTACACTGGTCAGCGTCTTCGCAACGACATCTGATTTATTGACTTTACGGACTCCATCCAGGCTTTCTGCAAAACTTACTACATCTTTCTGTTTGGAAACATCAGACATATATACTTCATAGTTATCAGAATTTGCAAGCGGATTATCATCTTTAAATCCTTCTGCTGCTTCTTCTGATCCCTGGAAATATTGTTTCTGGAACTTTGCCCATGCTTCATCACCACTCACATAAGTGACGCTTAATACTCCGTCTTCATTCTTAAGCTGAGCTCCAATGTTATCTTTTTGTTCCTGTGTTGCTTCTTGATCAAAAAATACCGTAATGGCAACTCCCTCTTCTGCCTTCTGTACGATATAATTAAAATTCATAACAATAGAATAAAACAGGCCAAACAGGAAAATACAAGCTGACATAGTCGCAATAGATGCAATGGAAAACATCTTATTTCTCCCTATGTTCTTGACACCCTGCTTCATAGAATATCCAAAAGTACTAATTTTCATTATTATACCCACCTTTTTTCTCGTCGCTTACAATGACTCCCTTTTTCATCGTAACAACTCGCTTCTTCATCTCGTTTACAATTTCCTGATTATGAGTTACGACCAAAACGGTAGTTCCTCTGTCATTCGCCTCCTCCAAAAGCTTCATGATCTCCCATGAATTTGTCGGATCCAGATTTCCTGTAGGCTCGTCAGCGAGAAGAATCGCCGGTTCATTCACGATTGCTCTTGCAATCGCTACTCTTTGCTGCTCTCCACCGGATAACTCCTTTGGAAATGCTTTGTACTTCTGTGCAAGTCCCACCAGTGACAATGCTGCCGGTACTTTTTTCTTGATCACTCTTGCAGAGGTCTCTGTAACTCTCTGTGCAAAAGCAATATTCTCATAGATATTACGATCCTTTAAAAGTCTGAAATCCTGGAACACTACTCCAATATTTCTTCGGTACATCGGAACTTTTCTATGGCGCATGCGGCCCAGATTATGTCCGTTCACAACAATAGTACCTGATGTAGGCTCCAGCTCCTTCATGATCAATTTGATAAGTGTTGACTTGCCTGATCCACTGTCACCTACGATAAATACGAATTCGCCCTGCTCGATCTTAAGGTTGATACCATTTAGCGCAGAGATTCCCTTCGAGTACTCTTTGGTTACGTCCTTTAATTCGATCATAGTTTCCTCCTAATTATTTAATACTCCATCGATTCCATATACTTCATATATTTCACTACCATAAGAGCGATTTTAAAAGTAATGGCATCCTCAAACACACGAAGATCAAGTCCTGTGCTCTTCTGAAGTTTATCCAGTCTGTATACAAGCGTATTACGATGAATATACAGTTGTCTGGATGTTTCTGATACATTCAGGTTGTTCTCAAAGAACTTATTAATAGTTGCTAATGTCTCTTCGTCGAAGTCATCTGGCGATTTCCCCTCAAAAATCTCACGGATGAACATCTTACAGAGTGGAATCGGCAACTGATAAATCAATCTTCCGATTCCAAGCGCACTGTAAGCAATAACATTTCTCTCACTGAAGAATATCTTACCTACATCAAGCGCCAGTTTCGCCTCTTTATAAGACTTAGATACCTCTTTGATATCATGTACGACGGTACCATATGCGATCAGGGCATCTTCTTCCCCATTATCTTTCAACAGTGTCAGATAACCGTTCGCCATCTTTTCAAGTTCCTTGTGCCCGTCTTCAAGCTCAAGTTCCTTCACAATGATAATATTCTTCTCATCTACTGCTGTCACAAAATCTTTTGATTTGTTTCCCAGAAGATTACGTACATTATCAAGAGCATTGCTGTCCTTCTCATGATCCGTCTCAATTATAAATACAACACGACGCACTTCTGTGTCAATATGTAATTTTTTGGCACGATTGTAAATATCTACAAGAAGCAGGTTATCCAAAAGCAGATTCTTAATGAAATTATCCTTGTCAAAACGCTCCTTATATGCAACTAACAGATTCTGGATCTGAAATGCTGCAATCTTTCCAACCATGTACACATCATCACTGCCACCATTCGCCAACAGCACATATTCCAACTGATGTTCTTCAAAGATCTTAAAAAACTGATATCCACGCACAACCTGGCTATCTGCCGGAGAATCCACAAAGGCCAGCACTTCTTCTTCATAATTCTCCTGTTCTGTCATCGTACTTGCAAGCGGTTTCCCATCTGTATCCATCACACAGAAGTCAATTCTTGTAATTCCTTTCAATCCTTCAATTGTGTTTTGAAGTATCTGATTAGATATCATATCCATCTCCTCCACTCATATCAATATGCATTTTTCACAACAAAGTGCCCTGTTTTTTAGTAAAAGAGCATATTCTCAAATTCTATATTAATATATTTTGACAAAAAAATAAAGAGAAAACTACAGTTTTTTTGTTAGTTTCCTCTTTTTTTACTCTTTTCAATTTCCTTCTTAAAAATCTGTTTCATAAAAAACTGACCGATTCTACCCCCACCAATGCCTTTCGCTGCCACTGGAATTCCATCTTTTCCAAGTCCAAGCCATACTCTTGCATTCATCACATTACGATTCTTGGAAATCAGTTCTTCCTGCAGCGGTGAAGAAAGTGCCGACAAGACACAATCTACTTCCTCGCCATTGATCGCATTGATCAACATATCATCTGCCCGATTCTTTGCAGATACTTTCGCCATACCTACAATCTGGGTTCCTCTGTAATACTCTTCAAAATGTCCGAACATCTTCTGTCCTTCTTCTTCCGATTCCACCAAAAGATATACCCGCTTATGCTTTCTTGCCAGATATCTTAAAAACATCTTTAAAAATGTCTTATCTTGCGTCTCTCGCAGACACTTGTGATCTGTAATCTCTGCTGCTTCCAGAATTGTCTTGTTACCAGCCAGTATAAGGTCGAAATTCTCGATCTCTTCTTTTAACTCAGCCTCTGTTCCCAGTTCCATAAGACTTTCTATCGTCACAAGTTCGATTACACTCACCAGATCCGATTCCATATAAGCAAGCGCTTCCCGCATAGCTTCTTTTGCTGTAAAATTATCAATGGATATATCTAAAACACTTATCTTTTTGCTCATAATCTCACTCATATTTGTCAACATCTTGTAGCTGTTCGATTATAGCAAACGATTCTATGTTTTTCAAGGTTTCTTGTAAAATGTTCACATTTGTTAATATTCGTAATATTTTTTGTAATATTTTTGTTACTTCTTACTTCGATTTTTCCTTTTTCTGGCAAGTATTCCACCAATTCTCCCGGTTTCTTTTGATGACAACGATTTCCAACCGTCTTTCATAACCCTATCTAAAAGTCCTAACTCATCGGCTATCTCATATTTCATCTTCTCTTCTTCTGTAAGCTGATCCAAACGAACTGGTGTATCCTTCTTTTTTGCCATGGCAAACTCCTTTCCTTCATATGGCCGAAACATATTTTTCTACACCAGTATTGTTAACACATCTGTATTTCTTATTCGCCAAAACATTTACCTTCGGCTTATTTTTTCACATTTCCTATGATTGTTCTGCCTGAAATTGAACATTTACCTCCCCAACTCCACATTCAATTGACATTGTCTTATCGGACTGATTTTCAATCTGATATTCACTTCCAATCTCCGTAAATTCTCTTTCGCCACACACAATACTTCCTATGTCGCAATTCAGATCATAATTATAATCTGTCTCATTACCGATGGCAGTAAAGTTAATCTCTCCGACGCCACTTTCAAGATCTGCATCTCCCAGTGTCTTTCCGAGCGCTTCGATCAGCCCCATATCACAATTCATTGTCAGATCATTTGTCAGGAAAGAATCCACTTGAACCTCACCGGCATCTACATCTATATCTAAATCTTCTGTATGGATATCTTCTATATAAATGCTGCCTGCACTCAGATTCATCTCTACTTCTTCCAGCCTATAGCCTTCTGGAATATAAACATATATTTTGGCATCTTGTGCATGATTTCGCGCGTAAATCCAGTTCCAGACTTTTTTATTTGTTGTAATATTTAATACTCCCTCTTCTTCATAACACTTAAACTTAAGACTTTTGGATATTTTTTGTGTTTCTACAGTAATCTCCTGCTGTTCTTTTGGTGCTTTTAATATTTTTATCTCGCCTGCTGCTATGTCAAGATCCAATTCTCGGATGCCCTGATAGCTTTCCTGAATATTCGGACTATAAGTCTCTTTTATTGGAGCACGTTCTTTCACTATTTCCATCGTTGCGCCCATTCCCAGTCCAATGCCTAAAAGTGCAATACCGACTACCAACGTAATACCACAGGTCAGCCAGAATATTTTCCACCCTTTTTTCATCTTCACGCTACCACCTTTCTATGAGAAATCTTTTCCCAGAGGTACTTCATTCCCTTTGCCAGTCCACGGAGTACTACTTCACAGAGTTTTCCAAATCCTACTGTTGCAACCACACCAAGAACCATTATGATCAGACCGCTGCCAATCAATGCCAATCCTGCGGCCGTCTGTGGCAGAAGTATAACGGAACCGGATATTACCAGCGAAATTCCAACAATTGCAATGGCAGCCCCGGCAATAACCAATGCAAATACTCCAACAATGATAGTTAACACCATTGCCAGTCCTGCAGCCAGAATACCTCCGATAATTGGAATCAAGACCGGTCCTATAATTATCGCAAGAGCCACAATTAAAACAATTTTTCCAATACGGGCATTTTTCTTTTTCTGATCATCTGATGTCCCATACTGATATTCCGATGACTGCTTATTCTCCTGATGATTCATCTGATATTGCTGTCCTGCTGACTGATATTCTTCCTGCTGACCATGCGTTGTATTTTCCGTCTTGCCTTTTAAATCTGCTTTTATATTCTCTGCCACTTCCTCCGGAGCGCCAAATTCCCGGATAACCTGTTCTTCATTCTCTTCGCCGGCCTCATCAAAATAATCATTGTAATACTTCATAGCATCTCTTCGCTCTACTTCCGGGATGTCCTGTAAAAGCGATGCTAGTTTTGTCATATATTCAATTCGGTTCATTACTTCTCACCCCCTGCAAATAACTGATTGATCTTGTTCGTATATTGTGTCCATTCTGTCCGATACATATCAAGCTTTTCCCTTCCTGCCAAAGTCACCTTATAATATCTTCGATTGCGCCCATCGTATTGTCTGTCGTACACTTCAAGACAACCATCTTTTTGGAGTCTTCGAAGAACTGGATAGAGGGTTGATTCAGACACTTCTATTGTCTCCCGCACATCCTGTGTAATCTTATAACCATAAGTGCCTTCCTCTGTCCGTGACACAACTGCCAGAACAATCGCATCTAAAAGAGCTGCACCTGTATTAAAGACCATTTCACCACACCCTTTCTGCAAAATCTGGATTTAACCCAAAATTGTTATGCAATTATCTTTACAGATTCGCTATATTATTTTGTTTCATATATTATATGCTGTATAATATATGCTTTTGTATATTATATGGCATATAATATTATAAGTCAAGAGAAAACAGTTGCAAAAATGGAACAACCTGCATTTTGTCTTAACAGATATTTTCATTCAAGTCGAACGTCCGTGAGACTTGGCGCGTGATTCTGGTCAGAGAAGCTGACATATTCCTATCAGAATCACTGCGCATCCTCGCGGAGCGTTTATCTCAGTCGGAGATTGGACTCCCACTGAGACAAATTTGCTATTACTCACCACCTGAAGGTGGGAGTCTGTCTTCTCGACTGAGATAAAAACAGCATCAAGTGCATATTCCACGCGACTTCCACACAATGGAGATGAAACTCTTAACATCATAGAGGCCTCTGCTGAATATGATGTTTGTTTTTAGAGGTTCATCGTAATTCCCTGTGTGGGGAACTTAGAATATGCACTTGATGCATCCTTTTTAGTAATTAATATTTGTTAAGACAAACTGCAGGCTTCGCCCAGTGTAAAAGAGTACAGCACCTTTTCTTTCACTTTCTTCCCAGTGATCTGTTCCAGTGCCCTGCCATAGTAATCTAGCTGGGCATGGTATTTTTCCACCAGTTCTTCTATCTTATATACTTTGTCTGTCTTGTAATCCAGTACGACCAGTCCGTCTTCTTCCTCAAAGTACACATCTATGATTCCCTGTACAAGAGCAAAGTCACCTTCTGGCTCGTCTTTATATAATTCCTGTCCTGGTATTCCAAGTACAAACGGCTGTTCTTTCCACAGTTTTCCACAATCTGCACTTGTTCTCATTCGTTTTCCCACAGAGCTATCAAGAAATCCCAACACATCGGCTGTCCGGACGGAATCTGCCATTTCTCGCGTCATTCGCCCTTGTTCTACAAATGTGTTTATCTCTGTCTCCAGCGTCTGCCTATCATACATTTTTTCAAAATCGAGAAGTTCCATGACGCGGTGATAAGCAGTTCCTCGCGGAGCTCCGGTCAGTGTTTCTTCTTCTGTCATAAATTTAGGAAGAAGCGGTACAACTTCCGGTTCTTCAAAAACTACTTCTCCCAAAGCATTTTCCTCATCGTCAAGTTCTGCCTGATAAGCCATTTTTTTTAGCTCGGATACTGTAAATTTCATCTTTCTAGCATGACTTTTTGGATAAGGATACTGATATGCGAACTGTTCTTCTAATGTCTGTCTTACATTTGCATCATATTCTGCTGAAGTGTCCCATCTTCGTAATATTTCTTCCTGTATTTTTCCGGATACTTCCGTCTCCACCTCATCACGGACAATCTCTTCTAGCAACACTTCTTCGAAAGTGACCGGTATCTCTTCTGGTATATATGCAAGTGCCGGTATGATCCAGTCCAGATATTGAATAGCACTACTTCTCTGTGCAAAGGTCAGCGTCTTTGCCATTTTTGTCTCTAGATTATCACAGGTTCCTGTAATAATCAGCTTTTCCTTTGCTCTTGTCAGTGCAACATAAAGCACACGAAGCTCTTCTCCTAAATTATCAAGCTTCGCTTCTTTTTGAATCACTTTTTTTACCAGACTTGGAATTTTCGTTCTTCTATCTAAATCTACCACGTCCATACCGACTCCCAGTCTGGCATGAATAATCACCTGTCCGGCAAGATCCGTCACATTGAATTTTTTACCAGTTCCTGCTACAAACACGATTGGAAACTCCAGTCCTTTACTTTTATGGATTGTCATGACACGGACTGTGTCTGACTGCTCATCTTCCAGACTTGCCTCACCATAATCCACTTCAAATTTCTGAAGCTGCTCAATATAACGCACAAAATGAAAAAGTCCTTTATAGCTGGAAGACTGAAATGCCTGCGCTTTTGTAATCAGCATTTCTACATTTGCCGCACGCTGCGCGCCTCCCGGCATTGCTGAAATAAACTGACCATACCCGGTTTGTGTCAGAATACTCCGTAGAAGTTCATGGATTGGTGTATACGGAACAATTTCGCGGAAATCATTCATTTTTCCATAGCAATGTTTGAGTTTCTCACATATTACCGTATTTTCTCCGTTTTCCAGATAATTTTCTACCGCCTGGTAAAATGGAATTTCAAAAGCTTCAGAACTTCGGATCACTGCCATTTCTTGTTCATTCAATCCACAAAATGCCGACATAAGAACCGCCGCCAGTGGAATATCCTGTTTCCGATTATCCAGCACTCTCAGATAATCCAGAAGCACACCGATTTCCTGCGTCGCAAAATAGCCTTCTTTTGTACCTGAAAATGCCGGAATTCCTTCCCGATTCAGTTCCTGTACAAATATGTCAGCAATCCCTTTCACACTTCTGGTAAGAATGACAATATCGGAATATCTTGCCGGACGCAGTTTTCCTGTCTTCTTATCCAGAACCTTCTGCTCTGCAATTAGCCTGCGGATCCGGCTTGCGATCATCCGAGCTTCCATCTCCTGTTTGGAGGCTTTTATGGAACGGTCATATTTTTTTAATTCTGTATTTAATACAAGTACTTCTGTTTCACACCCCGGATTTTCAGGATATTCTGCACCTACATACAATGCCGCCTTGTCATCGTAATCAATTTCTCCAAGATTTCGCACCATAATCTGCCGAAAAATGTAATTCACACTGTCCAGTACTTCTTTTCGACTCCGGAAGTTTTTATGAAGATCAATCCTTTGTTTTGGTCCTTTTTCCAAATCATACGTGTCAAATTTTTCCATAAAAAGCTCTGGTCTGGACAGCCGGAAGCTATAAATACTCTGCTTGACATCTCCCACCATAAAAATATTATATTTTCCTTTCGAAACACCGGAAATACTAGTCAGAATTGTCTCCTGGATCAGATTACTATCTTGATATTCGTCAATCATAATCTCCCGGAACTGATCCTGATATTCCTTTGCAACCTCAGAAGGTTCAAACCCTTCTTCTGTTTTTTTTGCCAGGATTTGAAGTGCAAACTGCTCCATATCTGAAAAATCAATAACATTTTCCTGGCGCTTCTTTGCGTCAAATCTTTGCGAAAAACATTTTACCAGGCCCACCAATTCTTCCATATAAGGAAGACATATCTGCATATCTGCTGCCATTTCTTCCGGTTTCTGATAAAAATAATCTTTCTTCAGACCACTGACAATTTCCTTCACCTGCTCACGAAGATCCTTAACTGCTTCTATTTTTTCTTTCGATACAGTCTTATCTCTGCATGATGCAAACCTGCTCCACTCTACATTCTGGATGCGCCCAGACAGCTCATTATAATTTTTTGCACTTAAGAGCTCTCTTATTGTCTGAGCATCCAGCTTCAAAGCCTCTTCATACACAGCCGGGCCATCTATTTCCAGACTAATTTGCGTTGCCTGTTCATTCAATAGTTTTGCTTCTTCCAGGTAGGCTTTCGCCCAGGTTACAATTTTGTTTCCATAATCACTTTTTTCCAGATCTTCTGCACAGTCGACTCTATATGCATCAACACAAGAATCAAGCCAGCCCTCTCCGTCTGGATAGCTCCGACTGTAATCGTAAGCCTTCTCAATCATTTCTTCCAGCTTTTTATCATTTCTTCTTCCACCATAGGCATTAGAAAACCGCAAGAACCGCTCTTCTTTTTGCGCGTACTTTTCTTCCAGCAGTTCATCTAATACATCATGCCGCAAAAGTTTCAGTTCTCCTTCTTCTGCAGTACGGAAACCTGGATCAATATCGATTACATGAAAATGATCACGGATTACGGAAAGACAGAAACTGTGAATTGTTGTAATCTGCGCATTGTGGATCAAAGTCGCCTGTCTTTTCAGATGTTCATTTTCCGGATTCTCTTCTAATGCCTTTTCAATGGCACCCCGGATTCGTTCTTTCATCTCACCTGCCGCTGCTTCTGTAAATGTTACAATCAGAAGTTCGTCCACATTGACCGGGTGTTCCTCATCAGTCAGCATTGTAATAATACGCTCTACCAACACTGCTGTCTTTCCCGAACCTGCTGCTGCAGACACAAGAATATTGCGGTCCCGAAGATCAATGACCTGTTGCTGCTGTTTTGTCCATTTTACTCCCATGAGCCCGTTCCTTTCTCCTGCTCCTTTTCATGATCGTCCCGATTCATGTTCTCTTTGACTGCATCTGCTTCCATGGCTGCCATCACCTCTGACTGTGTCATCTCAAAAATATCCCGATATTTGTATCCCGGTATTTTCTGGTCAAAACCACAGATATGCCGGTATGCACAATAATCACAGCCACTCTCCTGTTTTCTCCGGTATGGAAATGCCGCAACTTCTCCACTTAATATTTTTCGATGTACCTTAAAAACTTTCCCCAGGGCATGGCGCATCATCACTTCAAATTCCTGCTCCGATGCAACTTTTGAATTTTTTGACAGACTACCATTTTTATTATATTTCACAGGAATGACAGCAGATTCTCCGACCTGACAATGAT
>OLPC01003561.1_pt1 | contig 10112 bp, 9 predicted proteins | sample 1672341 | NCBI WGS metagenome assembly OLPC01 (sample SAMEA3136673, study PRJEB25190) | human gut metagenome | reverse complement strand
AAACGTAAGTATGTACTGCGGGCTATCGCAGGAATTTACGACTGTGGAGTGTACAAGAACTTGTGAGTAGCGTATTGTTTACAATCGCCAAAGCATACACAATGAAGCAGTAAGAAGTATCCGCAAGGACTTCAATTTCTCGATGTGTTTGAGTATATTTCAATACATTTTGAGTGGCAGAAACATATGTTAGTATGTGACTATATGGTAGAACAAATTGATGGTGACTATGCACATTTAAGAAGGGTAGACGAGCCGGACGGCGAGCTGAAACTGGTGGCAAGAGCGCTGCTCCCAATGGAGATCACAGAGGGAAGCAGATTACATTATGAACTGATGCAGTACACTTTGATTGGATAACAGGTGACAATGAAAACGATTGATGAAGATATTAAGAGTGGACAATTTAAAAAGATATATCTGCTCTACGGCGACGAGGCGTACCTGAAAAAACAGTACAAAGACAAGCTGAAAAAAGCGTTGGTGCAGCCGGATGATACGATGAATTTTACTGCGTATGAGGGAAAAGACACAAATCCGAAAGAGGTGATCGACCTGTCGGAAACCCTTCCTTTTTTTGCCGACCGGAGAGTGATCCTGATTGAAAACAGCGGCTTTTTTAAGGGCAGTTGTGAGGAGTTGGCAGAGTATATGCCGCAGGTTCCGGATACGACACTGTTTCTTTTTGTGGAAGAGGAAGTGGATAAGCGCTCAAAACTTTATAAGGCAGTGAAAAACGCCGGAAAGATCGTGGAGTTTACGACGCAAACGGAGGAACTTCTGACACGCTGGATCCTGACACGCTTGAAAAAAGAGGGTAAGAGTATCACAGGTTCTGTCATGCAGCTTTTTTTGAGCAAGACCGGAACGGATATGGGCAATATTGATCGGGAACTGGAAAAATTGATCTGTTACTGTATGGATAAGGATGTCATCGAGGCGAAGGACGTGGAGGCAGTGACGACAGAGCAGACCACAAATAAAATTTTTGATATGGTCAATGCGATTGCGGAGCATAATCAGAAGAAAGCACTGGACTTGTATTATGATCTTTTGACGTTAAAAGAGCCGTCCATGCGTATTATGTATCTGATCTCCAGACAGTTTCAGATTTTGTTGAATATCAAGGATATGTCGCAAAAAGGATTTGATAACAATACGATGGCACAGAAAGCAGGGATTCCGCCGTTTGCAGTGCGAAGAAATGTGACGCAGGCAAAAGGATTTACGATGCAGCAGTTAAAGCAGGCAATCCGGGATGGTGTGGATTTTGAGGAAGCGGTAAAGACCGGCCGAATGAATGACCAGATGGCAGTGGAACTCTTTTTAATGAAATACAGCAAACAATAGAATGCACGCTTTGCGTGCATTCTATTGTATAAAAAAATCACCAGTATGACGGTACTGGTGATTTTTGAATTCGCGAATTTTAATTTATCTTCTATTAAGCCATTGCGTTAACAAGCTTTGTTAAACGGGAAACTTTTCTAGCAGAATTGTTTTTGTGATAAACACCTTTAGAAGCAGCGCTCTCGATAGTAGAAATTGCAACTGTTAATGCAGCTTTTGCAGCTTCCTTATCGTTTGCAGCAACAGCAGCCTCAACTTTCTTGGTTACTGTTTTCACTTCAGATCTGATAGATTTGTTTCTAGCAGCTTTTGTTTCAGTTACTAAAATTCTCTTCTTTGCAGATTTAATGTTAGCCAATCTGTACACCTCCAATTTTTTTATGATTGTAATTGTTCATGATTGTTACATTAAAGCCGGACACGGACAGTTCAATGTAAACATACTAGAGTAGTATAGGATATTTCTATCATGCTGTCAATATATAAAATGACATTTTTTGCAAATTTTTTGAATACCTTTTTCTAAATTTCAAGGCGATCTGAAGGTGAGGGCAAATTCCTAAAAAGCTGTGGATAAATTTTTAGGGCAGGGACATACTAAGTAAAATGAGCGGGAACTCGTTACAGAAAGAGATAAGTTGGGAACAGTAACGAAAATCCACAGAATGAGAAAGAGGAGAAGCGCATATGTACCAGATCAGAACAGACCTTGCATTAGAGACGCAGGAAAAAATGCAGGAAGATAAGGTGGAACTGAAAGGTGTCCGTTTTTCGGAGGAGCATGTCAGTAAAAATCTGACCATCAGCACAGTGGTGATCGAGACGGAGAATGGTGCAAAAGCCATGGAGAAACCCAAAGGTACTTATATCACGATCGAGGCATCGAATATGGATGAGGAGGACGAAGATTATCACAGAGAGATCTCGGAACAGCTTGCCAAAGTGTTAAAGCAGTTGATCAGCGTAAAAAAAGAGGATGTCTCCGTACTGATCGTCGGGCTTGGAAACCGGGCAGTAACGCCGGATGCATTGGGACCAAGAGTGGTGGATAATCTCTACATTACGAGACATATTATCAATGAATACGGAAAATATGCGTTTGGAAAAGAGCATGTCAATCGCGTGAGCAGTATTGTTCCGGGTGTAATGGCACAGACAGGCATGGAATCTATGGAGATCGTGAATGGAATTGTGAAGGAGACAAAACCGGATGTTGTGATCGCAATTGATGCGCTTGCAGCAAGAAATACCAAGCGTCTCAACCGGACCATTCAGGTGACGGACACCGGGATCAATCCGGGAAGCGGTGTCGGCAATCACAGACACGGGTTAAATGAGAAAAGCATTGGTGTTCCAGTTATTGCAATCGGGGTTCCAACGGTCGTTGACGCTGCCACTATAGTAAATGATACGATGTTTAATCTGATCACGGCGATGAATCAGAGCAGCGAACTTAAGACGCTTGGCAACACTCTTGGAGAACTCAATGAGACAGAGAAATATGAATTGATCCGGGAGCTGTTGTCTCCGAATCTGAACACCATGTTTGTGACACCAAAAGATATTGATGAATCTGTCAAAAGATTAAGTTTTACTATATCAGAGGGGTTAAATATCGCTTTGATCGATCACAACATTTTTGCATAATGAATGGAAACTGGCATAAGTTGTATTATGTATTTTCATGGTTATAGAAGTTATCAAAAAAAAAGATTGAAAAATAAATATGGAAAATATCTGATGGGAATGCTGGTAGTTACAGCACTTGTAACATTTTTTGTACAGCGGCAGGAGCTTTGGAGTATCGGGAAAAAAGCAGCAGTAAAAATGGCAGGGACGGCAGTGGTGGATGTGGTGGCACCGGGGCTTCACTATGAAGAGAAGGAAAACGGTAACCATTTTCTTGCCAAAGTGGAGAAAATATTATTTCCAATTGCAGATTATACGGTTCAGATAAAATCCTATGAAACGGATGCAGAGAGCACGCTTTCCTATGAGATGATCCTTGCGATGGAAGCGTTGGACGAGAACTACGTGGATGAGAACGGACAGGTTGTGATGCAAAATAATGGTGGTACAGACAGTCCACAGCCGGCTGACGGCACACAGAACGCTGATAATCCACAGGCAGCAGACGGTGCACAGAACGCCGATAATTCGCAGGCAGCTGCAACTGCACAGAACCCGGATACCTCACAGGAAACATCCGATTCCGCAGGGCAGGCATCTCTCACAGTTGCGCAGCCCGTGACAGCAACACAGAAGGCAGTCGAATATTCTCTGGAGAAATTAAATGATTTTGATTACCTTGTGCAGAACTTTTATCAGGTAGACAGTACTACAACTGTAAAAAGTGATCAGTTAAATGTGGCAGCACTCACCGGAAAAAACATGAAAATCGCACATGATGCGGGCACACCGCAGATCTTAATTTATCATACCCATTCACTGGAAGGGTATGCGGATTCTATTCCGGGAGACCGATCGACTACGGTTGTGGGCGTTGGGGATTATCTGACAGAATTGCTGACGCAGCAATACGGATACAATGTCATCCACGACACCGGGGAATATGATACCATCCGTGATAAAGCGTATTCCAAAGCAGCACCGGCATTAGAGCAGATACTGGCAGACAACCCGGGCATTGACGTGGTCATAGATCTGCACCGGGATGGCGTGGGGGAGAACACAAGGCTTGTCACGAATGTGAATGGAACGGATATGGCAAAAGTAATGTTTTTTAACGGATTGAGCAGAACGACCAAACTGGGGGATATCGCCTATCTGTACAATCCATACATAGCGGATAATCTGGCATTCTCATTTCAGATGCAGCTTGCCGCCGCAGAATACTATCCGGGATACACAAGAAAAATCTACCTCAAAGGCTACCGTTTCAACATGCATTACTGTCCGAAAACGCTGCTTGTCGAGGTCGGGGCTCAGACTAATACCGTGCAGGAGGCAAAAAACGCCATGGTTCCGCTCGCAGACATCCTGAACAAAGTACTTTCCGAATAACTGAAAGCATTGTCCCGGCTGTCCGGTCTGGCAGTCTGCCGGGTTATATTATTTGTGTATGCATGGAAAGGAAGCGGGGCGCAGAATGAAACTTTCGTGAAAAATTGCGTAAATTTATCAATGTTTCTTTTTTGACTGCTGGTTTATGTACATTCATCAATGAACAGTCCGCGCAATATGTCCGTTTCAGACACACACTCGTTAGCTTTCTCTAGTGTGCGTAAATGCCAGAATCAGCATCGTTTATTGCAGGGCAAAAATCAAAAGGAAAACCGGGTGATTTTTGCCCTGCTTCTCTGCTGATCTTCTGGCATGTAACGCACACACGAGAAACCTAAGACGAGTGTGTGTCATGAAACGGACATATTGTGCGGACTGTCCATTGCTGAATGAATATAAACAATGAGAGCAGTCAAAAAGGAAACATTGATAAATAAGCAATTTGAACAAGTTTCATTCTGCGCCCCGCTTCCTTTCCGTCATCTCAGTTATGAAAATCCGGCAGACTGCCAGACCGGATAGCCGGGACTGCGCTTCCACCTATCCGGAAATTACAGATTCAGGTGGTATTTCTGCATCCAGTAGTTGATCTGGATGAAGTAGGCGAGCAGCTGCGGTCCTGCCATGAGCTGTCCGAACCACGGCTTTCCGTATTCGGTCGGTGCCTCTAGGAAGGTTTCGAGTTTTTTTGTGTCGATGAAGGTCTTGACCGGTGCATCCGGCTGGTCAAGGATGTGCTGCATTTCTGCAATCAGAAGTTTCTCATAGCCGGGATGATAGGTTTTCGGGTAAGGACTCTTTTTCCGGTGCAGAAGTTCCGCCGGGAGCAGGTCTTTGCAGGCATCACGGAGCAGAGCTTTCTCAACGCCATTCTGGTATTTCATTTCCCACGGAACATTAAAAACGTACTCAATGATGCGGTGGTCGGCAAATGGAACACGGGCTTCTAAACCAGAGTACATACTTGTGCGGTCCATGCGGTCGAGCAGTGTCTGCATAAACCATTTGATGTTCAGATAAGCGATATTATAGCGTTTCCGCTCGGTTTCCGTCTCGTCTGAAAGGTGTGGTGCCTGGTTTAAAGAAGTCTGGTAACGGTCGTGGGAGTAAGCAGCCAGATCCAGATCGTTTATGAACGAGTCTTTAAGAAACAGCGTTCGCACAGACATATCCGCGGACCACGGAAAGCCATCTCTGGATAAAAGATCTTCCCGGTAAAACCACGGATATCCGCCGAAAATCTCATCGGCACATTCACCGGTCAGTGCGACCTTATTGTGTTTTTTTACAAGGGAACAGAAGTAGAGCAGTGAGGAGTCCACGTCTGTCATACCCGGAAAATCCTTTGCGTCGACGGCATCTCTGAGTGCGGAAAAGAGCGTGTTTTCATCGCATTCCAGATACGTGTGGTTTGTGTGATAGTGATCTAACATGATCCTGACATAAGGAAGATCACGCTCCGGTTGAAAGGCGTTGGATTTAAAATAAATGTCATTGTCCTTAAAATCAAAGGAAAAAGTATTTAAGGTTTCACCGTGTTTTTCCATGTAACGGCAGGCAATCGCGGTGACAATGCTTGAGTCAATGCCGCCGGACAAAAACGTGCACACCGGAACATCGGATACCATCTGTCTGGTCACGGAATCGCGCAGAAGAAAAGAGACAGTTTCCACTGTCTGTTCATAGGAATCGGTATGCGGGGCGCGGAACAGATCCCAGTAAGTGTGATCGGACATCGTATTTTCAGAAAAAATGAGATAATGTCCGGGAAGCACTTCGTTTACATCATCAAAAATTCCATTTCCCATGGTCCGGGCAGGTCCGATCGCGAGAACTTCGCGCATGCCATCCATAGAAACCCTCGGAGTGAATCCCGGAAAACAAAAAAGTGCCTTTGGCTCAGAGGCAAACAGGAGCTGTCCGGATACAAACGAGTAAAAAAGCGGTTTGATTCCTACGCGGTCACGGTATAAGAGAAGTTGTTTTTTGCTGTCATCCCAGATGGCAAAGGCAAAAATTCCATTCAGTTTCCGGACAAAACTGGCGCCGTACTGCATATAGGCATAAAGAATGACTTCGGTGTCCGTAGTCGTCGAAAATTCATAGCCGGACTGCCGCAGGTCACGGGCGAGTTCCCCGGTGTTATATAATTCGCCATTGTATACAATCGCGTATTCCTTTCCGTTCTTTTGGCGTATAATCGGCTGTTTCCCGGTGACAATGTCGCGGATACTTAAGCGCGCGTGGGAGAGACCGGCCATATCTGACAGATAGATCCCGGACTCATCATTTCCACGGTGCGCAAGACATTCGTGCATGGAAGTCAGCACAGATGCCCATTTTTCTTTCTGTTGTTGATAATTTCCTTCTGCGTTATAAAAACCTGCAATTCCACACATATATTTTTCCTTACATTCTGATCGCATTCTATTTTGGTTTAGTTTATGCTAAGGGGATGGATTCATGCATAGAATAGAGAAAAAAACGGAAAAGCGCATGAAGGAAAACTGTGGAAAGATAGAAAATATACTAAATCTGGCATTGGATGCCACGCGGGAGGAACGGGAAAAGTCCCTGAATCTGGATGTAGGATATGATGTTGCAGATGATAGCTGGGAGGTGATCGTAAAATTTTTTGGAACGACAGAGGAACTGCGGCAGAAGCTGTCGGAGCGTTTCCCGGAGGAACAGGCTCAGATTGGAATTTATAACCTCACAAATGAATATGCTATTTTAAGGATTCCGCAGCCGTTGGTAGAGCTTGTCGCATCCATGCCTGAAATTGAATATATGGAGAAACCAAAACGACTTTTTTTTTCGGTGGAAAACGGAAAAAGAAGTTCCTGCATCAATCCGCTGCAGACCGGGCAGGGTACAAGTCCGACAAGTAATCTGACAGGAAAAGAGGTGCTTGTGGCAGTCATTGACTCCGGAATTGACTATGCGCATCCGGATTTTTGCAACAGTGACGGAACGACAAGAATTGCTGTGCTGTGGGATCAGACGCTTGACACGGTCTACGAGCGTGAGACGATTAATCTGGCGTTAAGGCAGGAGAGTGAGCAGGAGCAGTACGCAATCTGCCCGAGCAGGGATGCATCCGGGCATGGTACGCATGTTGCAGGCATTGCGGCAGGAAATGGCAGGGCTTCCAATGGGCGGTACCGCGGCGTGGCATATGAGAGTGAACTGATCGTTGTGAAACTTGGTGTGCCGAGAGAGACTTCGTTTCCGAAAACAACGGAACTGATGAGTGCTGTGGATTTCTGTATTGCGAGAGCAAGGCAGTATGGAAAACCAATTGCATTAAATCTAAGCTTTGGCAATAATTACGGTTCCCATTCCGGGAATTCACTGATAGAGACCTATCTGGATGACATGGCGAATTACTGGAAAACGTCTATTGTGATCGGCAGTGGCAATGAAGGGAGCGCAGCAGTCCATACAGCGGGAAAACTGACGCTGAATGAGGAGCAGGAGGTTGAGATCGCGGTGAGCGCGTATGAGGCATCCTTAAATTTGCAGATCTGGAAAAATTATGTGGATGAAATCGGTGTCTCTGTGATCCATCTGGGCGGAACTGCGATCGGACCATTGCAGCGGATACAGGGAACCCAGAGATTTCAGTTAGGAGAAACAAACCTTCTGGTGTATTATGGAGAACCAAGTCCGTACAATCCCTACCAGGAAATTTATCTGGATTTTATCCCAGTGGGCAGTTACATTGACGATGGAATCTGGAAGATCAGGCTCACTCCCATCCGGATTACAGACGGCGCGTTTGACATGTGGCTTCCGGCAGGAAATGTGTTAAACAGCGGAACGGGATTTTTAAATCCGGTGGAGGAGACAACTCTCACGATTCCCTCTACAGCGACGAAAGTGATCACTGTCGGGGCATACGATGCGAGATTTGACCAGGCAGCTGCATTTTCCGGGAGAGGTTATACGAGGGCAACCAATCAGGTAAAGCCCGATCTTGTGGCTCCGGGGGTGGAGATCATGTCCTGCGCACCGGGCGGCGGCTATCAGGTGCGTACCGGAACATCCATGGCGACACCGTTTGTGACCGGAAGTGCAGCACTTTTGATGCAGTGGGGCATTGTAAACGGCAACGATGCCTATCTTTACGGGGAAAAAATGAAAGCTTACCTGATCCGTGGGGCGCGCAAACTGCCGGGTTTTACAGTTTACCCGAATCCGGTGTTAGGCTGGGGAGCACTGTGTACGGCAAATAGTATTCCACGATAACTCTATAAAATGTTAAAAAACAGAAAAATATAAAAAAAGTTCACAGAAATATAACGTTTTGTGATATACTTTGCTATATGTAGTGGAGATTATGGTATCAGGGTACTTATCGTTGGACAGAAAAGGATCAGAAGTACCTGATAATTACAGGCGTGGGATAATTACAGGAGTATGAGGGACAGAAGATGACTAATTTTGGGGAACATTATAATGAGGAATTAGCGCAGCAGGAGATCGAGATCAATAAGAAGACACTGAGGGAGATGGTCGGAGCGTTTATTGTTTTGACGGCGGTCTGGGGGCTGGCATTTGGACGTTTTCCGACAGCAAATGCGATTGTGTTCAGTGTGACGTATGCAATTTCCGCAGGCTTTTTTATTATGTCTGTGATCTTATTCTTTAAAGCAGATCCATCGGATGAGCGCATGAAAAATTTTTTTGTGACCGGCATCTGCATAATTTCAGCAGCAATGAACCTTATGTTCAGTTACCACATGGTTTTGGTGTATGTATTTCCACTCATCGTGGCAGTTCAGTATAAAGAGAAAAACGTATTATGGCTGTCTTATGCACTGGAAGTTTTTCTGCTGCCGGTCAGCATGATCGTTGGATTTTATTACGGGATCTGTGATCTGAACCTGCTGCTGCAGGGAAATCATACCAGGACATGGTATTTGTCTGAACTGGCAGATGGATTTGCGAGGATCCCTTTTTCGAAGATGCCGGTTGTGGTCATTATAGTTTACCGGATATTACCGCAGCTTCTGATCCTATTTGTGTTCGTGATGATCATCCAGCATACCATTGGCAGCATGCGGGAGGATGCTTACAGGATTGCGGAACTTACCTACCGCAAGGAGGTCGATTCTGCAACAAGGCTTTATAATAAGAATAAATATGAAGATATGCTTGCCAATTACTATACGATGGTGGAGCGTGTCGCCGTGGTTTTGTGGGATATCAATAATCTGAAAGAGATCAACGACCGCATGGGACATGGCATGGGAGATAAACTGATCGAGACAATGTCCGGTGCAATCTATGCACAGACAGATAGCCGGAAAAAGGCATATCGTATCGGTGGGGATGAATTTGTCATGCTCATCGAAAATCCGGAGAAACAGGAGGCAGAGCAGATCATCCAGAATGTCAGGGACAAACTTGCAAGACACAGGGAAGAAGGTGGTCTCAGGGTTTCGAGTGCAACCGGTACAGCGGAGGGAAACGGAATCGATATCTTAAAAATAGTACATGACGCGGATGAACGGATGTATGAGGATAAGAAGAGAGGAAAGGAGAGCCGCGAATATGCTATGTTTTATAGTGAATGAGCATTCCAGAAGCGGTAAAGGCGCAAAGATCTGGAAAGAAGCGGAAGCAGTTTTAAAAAAGAAAAACATTGCTTACGAATCATACGTCACCCAATATGAGGGGCATGTGCCAGTGCAGGAGCCGGTGTATTGATAACTATCTCGCCGATTGACTTG
>OLPC01003555.1_pt1 | contig 10120 bp, 6 predicted proteins | sample 1672341 | NCBI WGS metagenome assembly OLPC01 (sample SAMEA3136673, study PRJEB25190) | human gut metagenome | reverse complement strand
CGGGATTGGTCAATCTCGGCCGACTATATTTGGCTAAATTATTCCGGCGCTAACAACCCATAGTGAACATGCTCGGATATAGAGGGGATGTCAGCGCATGAACAACGGACTGTTTACGTACTTAGCAGCATTGCTATTGTTTGGCTCCAACGGCATCATCGCCGCTGCCATCGCGCTGCCGAGCTCCGATATCGTGCTACTACGCACGTTTTTGGGCGCACTCTCGCTTGTCACCGTCCTCGCCATCACCCAACGCCATAAGTTGCAGGCGCCATCTCGCCCCCGCGAAGCCGCAGCCCTCCTCCTTTCGGGAGCCGCGCTGGGCGCTAGCTGGATTTTTCTGTTCCGCGCCTACCAGACGATCGGCGTCGGCATATCCTCGCTGCTGTACTACTGCGGCCCTATCATTGTCATGGCGCTCTCCCCGCTCATCTTTGGCGAAAAGCTGACCGGTGGCAAAATCGCCGGGTTTATCGCCGTCGCCTGCGGCGCTTTTCTCATTGCAGCGCAAGGTTTAGGCGGCAACATGCCCATTGCGGGCATCGTCTGCGGCATCGCCTCGGCATTTTGCTATGCACTGATGGTCATCGCCAGCAAGGGTGCACCGCACATCGAGGGTCTCGAGAACTCCGCGCTCCAGGTGAGCGCCGCCTTTGTGACCGCGCTGGTCCTCACGCTCGTCACCCAAGGCGCCCCCTCGTTCCTCTCCCCCAGCATTGCCGCCGGCATCGATTGGCGCGCCGTTGCCATGCTCGGCATTGTCAACACCGGACTCGGTTGTCTGCTCTACTTTAGCGCCGTCGCCAAGCTGCCCGTCCAGACCGTCGCGGTCGTCGGCTACCTCGAGCCGCTTTCGGCCGTCGTGTTTTCCGCCATCCTTTTAGGTGAAGCCATAACACCGGTCCGCCTGATGGGTGCCACGCTTATCATCGGCGGCGCGATTTTTTGCGAACTCGCCGGCAAACGCGCAAGCGCCAAGGCTGGCATCGCCCAGACAGCACGTGCTTAATAGCCCCTGCTCTGAAATACTACCTGCGTATATGAATAATCCCCAGATGGGGATTATTGTCTAAAACACCCCGATGTGCCAAACTGCTCTTATATGTATAAAGATGGCATAAAGGTCTGCTGCTCGTGGCAGAGGCCAGATGTCCAAGGGAGTCCACGTGGCACACAACAAGCTGGAGGCAAGCCTCCAAGACCAGCGTAGTCAAGGCGGACATGGAGCCATTCCCCTCTCCGCTGGCATGCTACTCGTAACGCTCGGCGTCGTATACGGCGACATCGGCACGAGCCCCATGTATACCATGAAATCAATCGTCGCCAACAACGGCGGCATCGGTACCGTCAGCGAGGACATGATCTTGGGCGCGCTCTCACTCGTCATCTGGACCATGACACTCGTGACCACGGTCAAGTACGTGGTAATCGCCATGAAGGCCGACAACCATAACGAGGGCGGCATCTTCGCCCTGTTTAGCTTGGTGCGCAAAGTGGCGCCTTGGCTGATTCTTCCCGCCATGATCGGCGGCGCGGCGCTGCTCGCCGACGGCATCCTCACCCCCGCCGTCACGGTTACCACGGCCATTGAGGGCCTGCGCACTATCGAGTGGGGCCACGCGCTATTGGGTGACGGGCAAACCAACGTCATCATTATTACCATCATCATTATCTGCGGCCTATTTGCCATGCAGCGCGCCGGTACCTCGTCGATCGGCAAGCTGTTCGGCCCGCTCATGACACTGTGGTTCCTGTTCCTGGCAGGCGCCGGCCTGTTCAACATGCTCGGCAACCCGTCCATCTTGCGCGCGCTCAACCCCATCCGCGGCATCATGTTCCTGTTCTCGCCCATCAACCACTCGGGCATCATGGTGCTCGGCTTTGTCTTTCTGTCGACGACCGGCGCCGAGGCCCTCTACTCGGACATGGGTCACGTGGGCAAGGCTAACATTTACGCATCCTGGCCGTTCGTAAAGGCGGCCCTCATCCTTAACTATCTGGGTCAAGGCGCTTGGCTGCTTGCCAACAATTCCAATCCCCAGATGCTCGCGATGGACATCGTCAACCCGTTCTACATGATGCTCCCCGAGCCCCTGCGCCCCTTTGCCATCGTGCTTTCGGCCGTGGCGGCCATCATCGCCTCGCAGGCGCTCATCACCGGCTCGTTCTCGCTGGTATCCGAGGCAACCCGTCTCAACCTTATGCCGCATCTGCGCATCCACTACCCCAGCGACACCAAGGGCCAGCTCTACATTCCGCTCGTCAACAACATCATGTGGGTCGGCTGCATCTTCATCGTGCTGCTGTTCCAAAACTCCGAGCGCATGGAGAGCGCCTACGGCCTCGCGATTACCGTGACCATGCTCATGACCACGACGCTTTTGACGAGCTACATCGCCGGCATCCTCAAGCACAAGCTGGGTGCCTGCGTCTTCGCCCTGCTCTTTGGTGCCATTGAGCTGTGCTTCTTCGCCTCGTGCCTCACCATGTTCTTTGACGGCGGCTACGTCATGATCTTCCTGGCCGCGCTGCTGTTCGGCCTTATGTATGTGTGGCGTCGCGGTACCGCCATCGAGCGCACGCAGACGATTCTGCTGCCCGTCTCCAAGTACATCGACCAGCTCAATCGCCTGCGCAATGACGAGACCTATCCCGTGCTCGCTGACAATCTGGTGTTCCTCACCAACAGCCCCGACCCGCTCACGCTCGACCGCGACGTGCTCTATTCCATCCTGGACAAGCACCCCAAGCGTGCCAAGGCATATTGGTTCATCAACGTGCACGTTACCGACGAGCCCTATACGCACGAGTATTCCGTTGAGACCTTTGGCACAGACTTCCTGTTCCGCGTGCGCTTGGACCTGGGCTTTAAGGTCAATCAGCGCATCAACGCCTACCTGCGCCAGATCGTTGGCGACCTGATGGCCTCGGGAGAGCTGCCGCCGCAGCACCACACCTACTCCATCTACGAGACACGTGGCAACGTGGGCGACTTCCGTTTTTGCATGCTGCGCAAGATGCTTGCCCCCGAAACGGACATCAACCGCAACGACCATCGCGTCATGGCCATCAAGTACGCCGTCCGCCGCGCCTGCGGAAGCCCGGCACGTTGGTACGGTCTCGAGAACTCGGCCATCATCATCGAGTACGTGCCGCTGTTTGCCCGCATGCGCCCGGCCGTTAAGCTCGTGCGCACCCAGGTGCCGCTCGAGATTCAGATCGAAGAGGCCGAGGAAATGGAAGTCGACATCTTCTCGGACGACTTGGTCAACGGCAACGAGGCCGGTAGGGACATGAACGTCGATCCCACCGAGCTGCTCGAGAGCGTCGCCGATACGCCCGAACAGCAACAGCTCGACGGCCTCGAGAACGAACAACTCAACGACGCCAACTTCTAGCGACGTCATAAATCAACGACAGCGGCCCTGCACCTCACGGGAGATGCAGGGCCGCTTTTGTCTACGTTTCTGGCCAGGTAAAACACCTTTGAGGCTTTACCTGGGCGTAATCGTAGACTGCTATTCGGCATTTCCGGAGCTAGACAACCGCCTGGCCCCAATCGGTCATATAACCCTAGCCCACATTGAAATGCCATCGAAAAAGAAGCAGGCTATAGAGACTGGTCTCTCACCCACTCGATGAGTTCGGGGATCGCATAAGCGTATTGCCAGGTAAAGTTATGAGTGTTTCCACCCTGGACCGTCTTGTCGGTGCTATCGAGAGTTCCCTTCTCTACATGAAGGAAAACGACATGCGCCCCATCGGTCACCGCTTGTTTACAGGCCGAGGAGCAGACATCCGAGAGCTCGACCATAAGCTCATCGAGCGTCTTCTGGCTGCTAGCCGCCTTGGCTCCTTCCTGGTTACCCGAAGGGTTTTTCTCTCCCGTTGCGTCGTAATCAACCCACAGGCCACTCGTATGTCCTTCGCCGTCATAGTTATAGGCGCAATTCAGCTGCTTCTCAACATAAGGAATTCCGATACTCGCGACACCCTTCTCGGGATCCGTCATGCCGCCATAGGAATTGGAATCGTCTTCAGAAACGAATATCACCATGGGCGTCTTGGCAATCGGAGTCATGTTGCCTTGCCCGGCAACGAGCATAAGCGCTGCAAAGGAATTGTCATCGGGATGGTTGGAGGCATATTCGATGAGGGCCATGCACCCGGCAGATTCGCCCGTCCCGTAAATGCGATCCGGATCGATTGAGTAACCCTGGTCGATCAGGTCCTCGATTACATGCAGGCAAGTCTCGATATCGCAACAAGTTCCAGCGATCGTCAGCACAAATTGTGACCCATCAGCCCAGGCAAGGGCTCCCAGACCTTGACGAAGATTCACCCTCACATCGCAGGTGGTTACCCCCGCATCCGGCAGGAAGAGCGTGATGGGGTATTTCTTTGCCTTGTCGTAGTCGTCAGGCTGTGCCAAGGCAAACGAAGCATGGAATCCAGTTTTGGGGTCATCGTAGGTCCCTGCAACAAACTTGTCTGCCTCGGAGTTGAGAACAGTCGAAGCCACGAGATATCGGGAGGATGTCTCGTCGCCTGCAAGCTTTTTACCTGCAGAATCCTTGAGATCCTTTATTTGGGCGATTTTGACGCAACCGCTATCAAGGGATACGGGACCGTTTGAGCCTACGCACCCACGCGTCATCTGAAACATCAACGTCTGTGCGCCCGCATCTGCTGGATCGAGCTCGACGATGACGTACGTTCCCTTGCTTTTGCCCCCTTCATCACTCAACTCGGCTTTGTCGTTTACATAGGCAGTGACAATCGAGCGTCCCAAAACCGAGAAAGATCCCAGCCCCTTTTCCTGAGCCTGTTGACCGATGCCGCCATGTCCGGGATCAACCGAAGACGCATCGACATCCACGTCGTATTCAATCGCCACGCCGACAATCTTCTCTCCGATTGCATATGTTTTCGCAAGTGCAGAAACAGAGATAACGTGCTCGTAGAATTCGCTAACGTCGCTATCCGTGCCACCCGATTTGCCGTCGCTATCAACCTTCAGTGCATCATCCTTGCCGGCAGCCACGCTTCCCGCGCCGCTTTCGCTTCCAGACGCGCAGCCAACAAGCATAGAGGCGGTGCCCGCCAGCATTGTGGCCCCACCGGCCGTTAAAAAGCTTCGCCGACTCATTTCGAAAGCCATTTTTATTACCCCGTTCCCCAGCCCGCTTCTGACTGGATTTTCAGCATTTCTAATCAGAAATTAACGAAACGGAGTCCGTGCCTTCGAAGCGCCTAAACAGGGAATCCGTTGATGCCAGATGCCCGGCGCGCCGCTCGGAAGTAAAACTAAAGGAATTTTATATAATCTAAATGAGCCAATCGATTCGCTTTTGAACGGCTATTATTCCAAAGATGAATTGAAACTACCGTTTGTTTAATATATCTTGACAAAGTCATCGGCATCATGTTTGCCTTCAACTTCTGATCGACCAAGCGGCCCTGGCGGAGACGCAGGGCCGCTTTGCATTGCAGTAAAGCTAACGGCTACGAACGACGCGGCTCGGGAACCACGAGCCTATCGGGGCTCGCGCCCTCGGCATCCATCAGGCTCACGTAGCGAATCGACGGATCCCCATACATCGCGTAGTAATAATTGCCCGTGCGTGCGCTAAAGCATCCGGTGTAGATAGTCTTCTCGAACTTGCCATCGCCCATCCTGGACGCCCCCTCGATCATCACCACGCCCTCGAGCGAGCGGAACATGCGGACGACGTTTTCGGTCTCGCTCTCCTTTTGCGGGTAATTGGCATTGAGGTACGCCGCCTTTACAAAACGGCTCGGCGAATAGCAGTCACCCGGAATACCGCGCATGCCGGCACCGGCTCCATAGGGCTTAAGCTCGGCGCCACGCCACTTCGCCGTCTGCGGAAAATCGCTTGTGGCCGTGATATAGGTGCGCAGGTTTTCCATGTGCCACGGGAAGGTGGGCTGATTGGCAAGGGTGTCGACCGGATCGTCGTATACATGCAGGCCGTCAGCCATCATCTCGACCACGATGCTGCGCTGGCTGTCGCCGATAATCCAATGGAGCAGCGACACGCCTAGGCCTTCGCCCGCCGATTTAGCCACGATCGCCACATCACGCAGGGCCACCTCAACCTCGTCGACCGTCGAGAACGTCGCTGCCACCCACAGGGGGAACTCATAGGCCGCGATATTGGTCTTGCCGTCGACAGGGCCCTCGGCATACTCGGCATAACCCGGGAAATTAAGGCCCGCCACGGCGAGGCCCGCATCGTTGCCGCAATCGAAGAACATAGGGTAGTTCTTGTAATCGATGCACATACCGATCACCGCGTGTGCCGCTGTCGCGTCGTCGATAAACGAATACGGAATGTTAAACCCGCGCGGCATCACGCGAACCTGTTGGCCGTAGTCAAAGCTCCAGTCGAGATTGCGGCCCAGATACATGTGGCCAGAATTATCGGTAAATCGAATACTCGTACACATAGCGCCTCCTAGCTTCACGTTCTTGCTAATTTCATTGTCTCCAAACAAAAAGGCGCTAAACACAAAAGCCCGGACATGACAACAATGTCACGCCCGGACCAAAAGAGACGAAGTGCGGTGCTTTGATCCCCTTAGACCAACTTGCCGAGACAGTGGTCGATCATATGCTGGATCATCTGTGCCTCGAAGCCCGCGTAGTCGCGGCGGCACTCCTTCATCTTGCCGTCGACGATCTGGTCAAAGGCGACCTTGCACTTGATATAGCGCGTGGACTTGGTGACCTCCTCGTGCGTCAGGCAGCTCTCCTCCATCTTGCTGGCACCCAGGCCAAACACCAGACGGGGGTTGTAGAGCACGTGGGGCTCGCCGGCGTCGTCCAGATAGACGCAGACCTTCTTGGTAACGCCAATCTGGTTGGCGGCAAGGCAGCCGGCATCGTCGAGCGACTTGATGGTATCGATCAGGTCCTGTGCCACCGACTCATCCTCGACGGTCGCAACCTCGCAACGCTGGGACAGAATAGCCTCGTCGTGGCAAAGCTCTTTAATCATACGTTCCTCCATAGGGGTCGTTGTAACCGCTTAAGTATACGGTACCCACACATTTTCATGCGAAAAATACCGTCCGTCTGCTACAAAGCGCCGAACATCAACATGCGAAGAACAACAGCGTCGTAAAGGGGCTATAGTGGGTGAGTTCGTGTCAATCGGCCTAAACTCGGGGCCGAACAAGGAAAGGGTATGCATGGACGAACTATTTCACGTCAGCGAGCGCAAGTCCACAATCGGGACCGAACTTCGCGCTGGCCTGACAACATTCCTGGCGATGGCCTACATCATTGCCGTCAACCCCGCGGTGCTCTCGGGCGCCGGCATCGATGCGGGAGCGCTCGCCTGCGCCACCTGCCTGGGCGCCGGCATCATGACCATCTGCATGGGCATCTTCGCCAACCGCCCGCTCGCCTGCGCGTCGGGCTTAGGCGTCAACGCGATGATCGCCGGAATCACCACCACCGTCTGCGGCGGTGACTGGCATGTGGCCATGAGCGTCATCTTCCTCGAGGGTATCGTCATCTTGCTGCTCGTGCTTTGTGGCCTGCGCGAGGCCATCATGGACGCCATCCCGGTTGTCCTGCGTCACGCCATCTCGGTGGGTCTGGGCCTGTTTATCGCCATGATCGGCCTGTGCGACGCTGGCATCATCACCGCTGGCGCCGGTACGCTCGTCGGCCTGGGCGACATCGCCTCCCCCACCTTTATCGTCGGCATCATCTCCATCGTCGTGACGGTTGCCCTGGCTTCCCGCAACGTGCCGGGCTCGCTGCTCATCGGCATCATCGTCGCCGTTATCGCCGGTATCCCCCTAGGTGTGACCCAGGCTCCGACCGGTATCATCGCCCCGCTCGACTTCTCGAGCATCGGTGGCCCCATCGCCGACGCCGGCGGCGTGCCCGCCATCGTCAAGGTCCTTACCGACCCCACGCTCCTCGTCATCTCGTTCTCGCTGCTCATGAGCGACTTCTTCGACACCATGGGCACCGCGATGGCCGTGGCCAAGCAGGGCGAGTTCCTCACCGACGACGGCAACGTCGAGAATATCAAGGAGATCCTGATCGTCGACTCCGCCGCCGCTGCTGTGGGCGGTTTCATGGGCGTCTCCTCCATCACCACCTTCGTCGAGTCCACCTCTGGCGCTGCCGACGGTGGCCGCACGGGCCTCACCTCCGTCACCACCGGCGTGCTGTTCATTCTCGCCGCGTTCTTCTCCCCCATCGTCACCATCGTTTCCAGCGCCGCCACCTGCGGTGCTCTGGTCTACGTCGGCTACCTCATGATGAGTGAGGCCTCCGAGATCGACTGGTCCGACGTGTCGCAGGGTTTCCCGGCGTTCATGATTGTCGCCGGCGTGCCCTTCACCTACTCCATCTCTGCCGGCATTGGCCTGGGCTTTATCGCCTACGTGGTCGTCGCGCTCTTTAAGGGCGAGGCTTCCAAGATCAAGCCGCTCATGTGGATCGCAGCCCTCGCCTTCCTCGTCTACTTCTTCGTAGCGTAGCGGCAAAGCTGCCAAAGCAGAACACCAAAGCGCGGAGTCGCATCGAGCGGCTCCGCGCTTTTCTTTTAAAGCCAGGCTACGCACGGACGCGCGATGTATTGCTTCCCAAGTTTTGGACATTTTGCCCTCCAAACGGCACTACCGCCGGCTACATCCTGCAGATATGCTGGGCGTAATCGCATAGGCCCTATGAGGATGGGAGTAACCATGGCCGCCTTGTTCACGACCCCCAAGCGCAATGACAAAACCTCTGGAGCCCATTTTGTCGAGCCCGACGCGCGCCGTCGCACGCTGCTCGCACACGGAAGCTGGCGTCGCGTGACGCGCCGCATCGTCTGTGGTCTGACCTGCGCGCTCACGGTGAGCTCGTTGCTCATGCCGAGTGTCTCGCTCGCGGCCGAGTGGGTGGACGTCGGCGGCAGCCGGTATGACGCTGGCACCGTGGCGGGTGACGAGGCTGGCACCTGGTCATGGGACGGCGCCGACGATATGAAGCTCAACGGCTATGACGGCGGTGCGATCAATGCTGCAGGCAAGCTCAACATTGCGTACGAGGGCAAGAACACCGTGAAAACCGAGCCCGATTACACCGGAGCCGCCATCAAAGCGCAGGATGGCACTAGCCAGAAAGCAGAGTTGAACATAACGAGCTCGAATAGCACGGATGAGCTCAATGTGACAGCCGAGACCGATGCAATTAAATCCACAGGCGACCTCTCCATTTCTGGCCCAGGCACTGTGAACACCACAAGCACTAATGCCGACGGAATTGAGGCAAAGGGCGATCTCTCTATCACGGGCTCGGGCACCGTGAATGCAACGGGCGGCACCGAAGGCATCCAATCCAAGGGCAAGACCACCATCGGTTCCTCTGGCACAGTGATCGCTAAAGGAAACGAAAGTTACGGCATCTCCGCAGGCAGTGACCTGATCATCAAAGGCGGTGGCAAGGTAGAAGCAAGCTCTATCGAGGACGTGGCGATTTATACCGATGGCAACATCGAGATTTCGGGCGGCAGTCAGGTCGAGGCGAGCTCCCAGGAAGACCTTGCCGTCGACGCTGAGGGCAGTCTCACGGTCACCAACGCATCCCTTAACGCAAGCGGTGTTGAGTATGGCGTCTATGGCCGCAAGGGCATCACGCTCGACCACGCGACCGTGACGGTCCGTGCAAGCACGGGCGGCGGTTGGCAAACTATCGCTCTCATCACTGACGAGGACGACATCGTCATCAAGAATGGTTCCATCGTGGACGCGCTCGCGGAAGGCGGGTTCTCGGCTGCTATCGCCAGCAGAAACTACAACCCTGGCGAGTCAGGCGGCCACATCTACATCAGCGACTCCGCTGTCAAGGCTATAGCCCGCTATATCGAGACCGGTGGCGGCGGCCCCGATCACTACAGCGGAGACCAGAACGACGAAATCATCCCTGAGTCCGAGGGCCTGAACATCGGCATCTTCGCGCAGACCAGCGAGGGCATCACGCCCGCGACCATCTCGATTATCCGCAGCAAGGTCACGGCCGAGGGAGACACGGCAGCAATCTTCGCCCTTGCCATGAGCGAGGACGGCAAGGCGATCGGCACCATCGAGA
>OLPC01003544.1_pt1 | contig 10162 bp, 9 predicted proteins | sample 1672341 | NCBI WGS metagenome assembly OLPC01 (sample SAMEA3136673, study PRJEB25190) | human gut metagenome | reverse complement strand
GCCGCACCGGAGTAAAACCCGGTGTCGCCGCTGTACACAAGGGCAGCATCCACCTCCGGGTCAGCCGCCAGCGCGGCAAGGACATCCTCAGGCTGATACAGGGCCTTCCGGTGTTCCGTGCAGCCCTGCGGCAGCTGTTCCAGCAGGCGCTTTGCCCCCAGGATCAGTCCGGCGTTCTGCAGGGCGGCAAGGCCCTGCGCGGTCAGGCTTTCCGGCGTGCCCGACCCCATCCCGATGAGTGTGATCATTGCAGCATCTCCTTACAATGTGTCAGGATCTGTTCCGCCGTTTCGCCCTGCTCGGCCGGGCGGCGGATGACGATGAGCTGTGCCCCGGTGTCCTGCGCTGCCCGGGCTTTTTCTTCAAAGCCGCCCGCCGCGCCGCCATCTTTGGTAACGAGGAAGCGGATGGCAAACTGCTCCATCAGTGCCCGGTTCAGCGCATAGGAGAACGGCCCCTGCATGGCGATGATGTTCTTATGGGGGATATCTGCCCCCTCGCAGGCGGCAATGCCCTCCCGGGTGGGCAGGACACGGGGAAAAAGCCGTGCCGGTTCCAGCACAGCAAAGGCAGAAAGTTCCTTGGCCCCGGTGGCAAGCAGGACATTCCCCTGCGTCCGGGCCAGAAATCCCGCCGCGTGGGCCGCAGAGGCAAACACCATGCTCCCGGCAGGCAGTGGGCTTTCGGGCCGGAGCAGGCGGCGGTACTCCGTGCCCGCTGTTTTACAGGCTGCCCGGATGTTCCGGGTGGCCTCCACCGCATACGGATGGGTCGCGTCCACGCAGAGGTCAGCCCCCTGCAGCAGGGCGGTCATCTCCTCTGGGGTCAGCCGCCCGCAGTGGACGGTGATGCCGGACCTTTCGCCCTGTTCCTCGGCCCCCAGCGGGGTGGCCACGCTGACCAGTACCTCGGCCCCCAGTGCGGCCAGCTGCTTTGAAAACATGCGGCCCTCGGTGGTGCCGCTGAATACCACGACCCTCATGCGCGGTACCCCCGCGGCGTGACCATCCGCCCGCTCAGCTGGCGGGTCTGGGCGTTGCCGACAAATACGGTGGTGAACATATCCACCGGGGTGGTTTCCAGCGCAGCCAGCGTCAGAACGCGGCTTTCCTGCCCCTCCCGGCCAATGTTCCGCACAACGCCGCAGACCGTTCCGGGTGCTTTGCCGTTTGCCAGCAAGATGCGCACCGCCCGCGCCAGATAGTCCGGCCGCCCCTTGGAGGAGGGGTTGTACAGCGCGATGCAAAAATCCCCCATGGCTGCTGCCGCCAGCCGCCGCTCAATGACCTCCCACGGCGTGAGCCGGTCAGAGAGGGAGAGCACACAGAAATCGTGGGCCAGCGGGGCACCCAGAACCGCACCGCCGCTCAGGGCGGCGGTCAGGCCGGGCACCACCTCCACCGTCACGTCCGGGAAGTGCTCGGCCAGCTCCAGCAGAGGGCTTGCCATGCCGTAGACCCCGGCATCTCCCGAGCAGACCAGCGCCACCACCCTGCCGCTCCGGGCCGTTTCCAGCGCCCAGCGGCAGCGGTCGATCTCCTTGGTCATGCCGGTGGAATAATATTCCTCACATGGGAACTCCGGCTCGATCAGATCAAGATAAAGTTTATAGCCGCAGATGGCATCTGCGTGTTCCAGAACGTTCTGGGCTTCCTGCGTCAGGTAGTAAACATCTCCGGGGCCAATGCCCACCACGTAGACTACCTTTTCCGGTTCGTCGATCTCAAATTCCATCGGGTCAAACATTCTGCCACCTCCAGTCCGGGGCATAGGGCCGCACGGCCAGCGCAAAGGTCACGCCGGTATGGGCATATTTGTGAAAAACGAGTGTCCCGCCTGCGGCCAGCACTGCCGACCGTTCACAGACATTGTCCACGCCGGTAACGCTCTGCACAAAGGCCGAAGGCGTAAAGCTGCCGGGGGCGGCACGCAGCTGTTCTGCTGTGAAAAACTGCACCGGCCAGCTGTGGCTCTTACAGAAGGTCAGCAGGCCCGCCTCGTTTTGTTTTAAGTCGATGCTTGCCGCCGCCGTGATGCATTGCGGCGCAAGGCGGTTCTGGGCACAGAAAGCTGCAAAGGCTTCGGCCAGCGTTTCGGTGCTGGTGCCGCGTTTGCAGCCCACGCCCAGCACGCCGATGCGCGGCACCAGATGCAGCGCATCCCCCGCCGGGCAGAGGGTGAGGGCAAAGTCCGGGGCATCTCCCGCCGTGATCCCATCAGGCGGTGCACCCGCAATGGGCCAGTCGGATGCAAACTGCACCGTTTTGCCCGCCAGCAGTGCACCGCTGACAAGCTTGATGCGCTCCGGCTCCAGCACGGTGCAGTTCTGGTGCTTTGCCCACTCGTCCACCGCAAACACACCGTTTGCGTCGGTGGCTGTGGTGATCACCGGCACCGCACCGCACACAGCGGCAAGCGCCCGGGCAAGGTCGTTGGCACCGCCCAGGTGGCCTGAGAGGATGGGCACGGCAAAGCGGCCGCACTCGTCCAGCACCACAACGGCAGGGTCCTGTGCCTTGCTTTGGCAGTGGGGCGCAATGGCCCGCACCGCAATGCCCACAGCGCCTACAAAAACGAGGGCATCGCTCCCGGCAAACTGGCGGGCCGTCCAATCGGCAAGGTGCACCTGCCCGGCTTCATGGCCGCAGCGGGTCACACTGCCGGGATATGCCGCCGCCAGTTTTTGGGCCAGTGCAAGGCCCTTTGCCGTAAAGGCAAGGTAGGCCCGGGTCACTGGTCTGTCCCCCTGCGGAACTCGGTGGTAAAGGCCGGGTCGTACAGCTTGCTGCGCTCATAGTTCCGGCCCAGAAAGCCGCCTGCCACGATGAGCGCCGTTTTGGTGATGCCCGCTGCATGAACACTTTCCGCCAGCGTACCTACGGTGCAGCGCACCGTTTTTTCTTCCGGCCATGTGGCCTTATACACCACCGCTGCCGGGGTATCCGGCGTATAGGCACCGCCTGCCAGAAGCGCCTGCTGTACTTTGTCCACAAGGCCGATGGATAGGAAAATGACCATCGTTGCCCCGTGGGCGGCAAGGCTTGCCAGCTTTTCTTTTTCCGGCACCGGGGTGCGGCCCTCCATGCGGGTGATGATGACGGTCTGGCTGACGGTGGGCAGGGTGTACTCGGCGTTCAGTGCCGCCGCTGCGCCGCAGAAGCTGGACACACCGGGGGTATCATCGTAGGGAATGCCCTCGGCGTCCAGCACGTCCATCTGCTCCCGGATGGCACCGTAAAGGCAGGGGTCGCCGGTGTGCAGGCGCACGGTGATCTTACCCGCAGCTTCCATCTGCCGCATCACATCCAGCACCTGCTCCAGCGTCATTTCAGCGCTGTTATAAATGGCGCAGTCTGCCTTTGCAAGGCCCAGCAGGGCCGGGTTCACCAGACTGCCCGCATAGATGATGCAGTCGGCTTTCTGCAGCAGGGCCGCGCCCCGCCGGGTGATGAGGTCCGGTGCGCCGGGGCCTGCACCAACAAAATGTACCATAACGTTACTCCTTTACCAAAACGGTGGCAAAATAACCGGCCTGTTCCTGCGGCCGCTCAAGGGAAAGATGCGGGTAGACCCGCTCGTCTGGCAGACCGCAGTTGCACACAAGTGCGCTTTTTTTCAGCTTATCTGCCTGCTGCAGGGTATCCAATAAGACAGGCAATTGCCTGCCGGCTTTCATCAATACCTTGGTGCCGGGCATTTCCAGCACGCGGTCTGTCCAGCCGCCGGGCGCAATGGTAAGCGGCGTATCCATGCCGCCGGTCAGCGGCACATTCAGCCGCGCCGCCGCCGCACAAAAGCTGGGCACGCCTGCCGCCATGGCGGTGGCATAACCCCCGGCCTGCAAGATCTCCTGCAGGTAACCAAAGGTGGCATAGATGGAAACATCACCGATGTTCAGCATGGCAACGTCCTGCCCGGCATCCAGATACTGCCGCACCGCGGCGGCGGCTTTTTCGTGCAAAGCCGCCAGCGCGGCCGGGTCACGGCTCATGGCAAAGTACAGCGGGACGATGGTCTTGCCGTCCAGCGCTTCTCCCAGCGCACTGCGGGCGATGTCCAGCGCCAGCATCTGGCCGGAAGCAGTCTGCGGCGCGGCCAGCACCGGGCACTGCCGGATGAGCCGCACAGCCTGCAGCGTCATCAGCTCCGGGTCGCCGGGGCCGACGCTGACACCGTAAAATGTACCTTTCAGTTCTGCCATTCCTGCATCAGCTCCTTTGCCGCTTTTGTCTCGCCCAGCGGGCCGTGCTGGTTGGAGAACAGCACCGCGCCCACCCGGAAGGCCCCGCCTGCCCGTCGGTCCAGATGCATCTGGATGGCGGCAAGGATGCTTTCCAGCACCGGTGCACGCAGCTGTGCGCCGTCCAGAATGTCAAGGCAGGCATCGGTGGTGGCGGCATCCATCAGGGCAGCGCACACTTCGCGCCGGGCCCCGCACAGCGCCGCATGGGCGCAAAACACTTCAGCGCGGCCATCCGCCGTGTGGGAGTGGGTGTTCATGACCCCTGCTGCCAGCTTGCAGAGCTTGCCCACGTGGCCTACCAGAAGCACTTCCTCAAATTTGGCCGTGGCAGCCATATCCAGCGTATCCCCGATAAAGTTGGAGGTCTTGACCACCGGGAACCGCTCGAACTGCGGCAGAGCGCTGGCCAGATAATCCAGCCCGTAGTTGCCGGGGGCCAGCACAAGCCGCCGGGGGCCGGGGGCATTTTTTGCACGCAGTGCGGCCTGATTCATTTCCAGCTGGATGGTATCCAGAATGGCCTGCTGGCTCATGGGTTCCACGATGCCGCTGGTGCCCAGAATGGAAAGCCCGCCCTCCACCCCGATGTGCGGGTTGAAGGTGCGCTTTGCCGTCTCGGCACCGCCTTCCACAGAGATGGTCACCGCAAAGCCGCCGGTGTAGGCAGCATTTTCAGCTTCCCGTTCCAGCGCCTCGGCGATCATCTGGCGGGGCACATGGTTGATGGCGGCTTCGCCTACGGGCTGGTCAAGGCCGGGCTTCGTCACCCGGCCCACCCCCTCGCCGCCAAGGATGCGCACGCCGGGGGCATCCGGTTCCAGCACCACCGATGCAATCACCGGCAGGCCCGTGGTCACGTCCACATCGTCGCCGCCGTCCTTGCGGATGGCACATACCGCACCGGCATCCGTTCTGCGGCAGTAAATGGGTGCCACCTCCACCACAATGCCCTTGGGCGTGCGCAGAGCCACCGTTTCCGGTTCGCGGCCGGTCAGCAGCAGACGCGCCGCCCCTGCAGCCCCCAGCGCGGCACAGGTGCCGGTGGTATAGCCGCAGCGCAGCAGCTTCTGCCCGCTGCGGACGTAATGCTCAAACTGAGGTTTTCCGGCGGGTGCCTTTTCGGCTTCCGGCTCCGGTGTGCCGAACAGAGCCGTGTACTGCTGTTCGGTCAGGCCGTACAGGGTGCGGATATTCTCCGGCTGAAACGCCTGTTCCGGGGTCAGCACGCCGGAAACACCACCGGGCGAAACGCACACCACCGTGTCCGCTATTTTTTCAGCCAATTCCAGCTCGTGCAGGCTCAGGATCACCGCCAGCTGACCGGTATGGGCCAGCTCCTTTAAAATGGTGAGCAGCTCGATCTTGCCCTTGATATCCAGAAAAGAGGTCGGCTCGTCCAGCAGGATCACTTCCGGCTGTTGGCACAGTGCCCGGGCCAGCAGGATGCGCTGGCGCTGGCCGTCGCTGATGCGGTTAAAATCCCGGTCTGCAAGGTGTGCCGCGCCCACCAGCTCCAAAGCTCTGTGCACCTGCTGCCTGTCCTCAGCAGACAAAATGCCCAGCCGTCCGGTGTAGGGATAGCGCCCCGCCGAAACAAAGTCAAAGCAGGTGGTCAGCTCCATCCGGCGGCTGTGGGGAGCCATGAGAGCCAGCTTCTGCGCCCGCTGGGTACCGGTATAGGCAGTAAGATCCTTCCCCGCCAGAAGCACTGTGCCGCCCATGGGGGCCAGCTGGCCCGCCAGCGTGCGCAGCAAGGTGGATTTGCCTGCGCCGTTGGGGCCGATGAGGGTCAGGATCTGGCCCGGCTGCACCCCGAGGCAAATATCCGAGAGCAGCGGTGTCTTGCCGTAGCCGATGGCAAGCTCCCGCGCAGTGCAAAGTGCTTTTTCGTTCATCATGCGCCCTCCCGCTCTGAATTGCGCCGCACCAGCAACCAGATGACCACCGGTGCGCCGAACACGGCCGTGACCGAGCTGATGGACAGCTCCGTGGGCGCGAACAGACTGCGGGCCAGCAGGTCGCAGAACAGGCAGAAAGCCGCACCGCCCAAGCAGCACCCCGGCAGCACATGCAGCGGCTTTGCGCTGCCCAGCAGCTGCTTGACAAGGTGCGGCACCGCGATGCCTACAAAGGAGATCGGCCCCGCAAAGGCGGTGACGCAGGCCGCCAGCAGGCTGGATAGCAGCACCAGCGCTGCCGAGAAAGGCTTGACATTCACGCCCACGCTGCGGGCATATGCTTCGCCCATCTGGTAGGCGGCCATGGGCTTGGAAAGCAGAAAGGATGCCGCCAGTGCAGGCAGCACCACCAGTGCCGCAGCCTGCACATTGGCCCATGTCACGCCGGAAAAGCTGCCCTGCGACCAGTTGTGCAGATTGACGATGTTAGAATCCTGCGCAAAGGCCACCACGATATCGGTGATGGCGGAGCAGATATAGCCGATCATCACACCGCAGATGACCAGAATGCTCATGCGCTGCACCCGCCGGGCCACCGCCAGCACAAAGGCCATGGCAGCCATGGCACCCGCAAAGGCAGCCGCGATCATGGTGGCCGAGCTGGTCAGCATCCCGCGGTCCAGAAACACCACCATGGTCAGGGCCACCGCCAGCTTTGCGCCGCTGGAAACGCCCATAACAAATGGCCCGGCAATGGGGTTTGCAAAAAAAGTCTGCAGCAGGTATCCCGCTGCGCTGAGGGCTGCCCCCAGCAGCGCCGCCATGACCGCGCGGGGCAGGCGCAGCTGCAGGATGATGTTCCCCGCAAGCGCATCGCCGCCCTTGCCCAGCAGTGCCGTCAGCACCGCACCCGGTGCAAGGGATACGCTGCCCCAGAACAGGTTCAGCGCAAAAAGCACAGCCACGGCTGCCGCAAGGGCAATATAGGCGGCTGCAAGGCGTCTGGTACGGGTCATAGGCTTTCCTTTCTGTAAAATTTTCATTCTTTAATCCACATGGGTGAGGAATTTCAGGGTACTGGCGGCAGGTGTGCCCTTGGTAAACACCCGGTTCATATCCACGATCAGGTCTGCCAGCTCCATGCTCTGCTGGAACAGGCTCTGGGTGGTGCACCACACCTGCCCTTCCTTCACCGCTTTGAATTCGTTCAGCAGCGGAAAACGCTCGGTCAGCTGGCTCACCGATGCGATCATGCCCTCGATGGCGCTGTTGTAGATGAGCACATCGGCATCCTTTGCACCTGCATAGAAGTCCTCAAGCGGCAGGTTCATGGTAGCAAGGCTGTTACCATTGTCCGTCAGGTCCGCAAAGACATAGCTGCCGCCCGCCATCTCGATCATGCGGGCCACATAGTCACTGCCCTTGCGCACAGTGGCAAGGTTGTTGGTGGTCAGCGAGAAGAAGGCACAGCTTTTTCCCGTGGGTTTCTGCGAGAGGATGGGCTGAACGGCTGTCTCCTGCGCGGAAAACACCTGCTCGGCCTGTTCTTCCCTGCCCAGCAGGATGCCGTAAAGCTTGATCCACTCCATGCGGGCCAGCGGGTCGCTCTCGTAGCTGGAACGCTCCACCAGCACCGGGATGCCAAAGTGTTCCAGCTGCTCCTTTACCTCCGGCGTGTGCAGGATCATGGTATTCTCAATGGCAAGGCGGCAGCCCGCTGCCAGGATCTGCTCGTAATCCGGGGCGCTGTACTTGCCTGCATACGCGATTTTTCCCTCTTCCATGGCCTGCTGCACCGCGGGCAGATACCAGCCCTCGGCCTTGGTGCCGGAAAAGGCCACGCTGTCCAGTGCGTCCAGATGCAAAAGCAGATCCATCACCGAGGTGGAGACCAGATAAATATTCTCCACCGGCTGGCGCAGCACAGTCACATCAGCAGGCAGACCGTCCACCTCCGCAGCATCTTCCGGCACAACAAGGAACCGTGCATCCGACTCCGCGATGGTCAGCATGGTATAGCCGCCCTCATAGCAGTCCGCTGTGAACTGCTGTGCATAGTCCAGCTTGTAATGATGGGAAAAAACAAGACTTTCCGTATTGGCAGGTTGAGCCTTGCTGCCGCAGCCGGTCAGCGTCAGCGCCGCAGCAGGGATCAGTTTCAGAAATTGGTTGCGAGTGATTTTCATTCAAATATCCGGACGTTTGTCGTTCCGACCCCTCTTGTGAAAAGGCGTTTGGAGCGGCCCTGCGGTTGCGCAGCAATGAAAGCCCCAGTGGGTCTTTCAAGCAGGCGAGCGATCTGCGATAGCAGATGGAAGGGCTTTGCCCTGACAAGCGTCGGAGCCGCGACAAACGCGAAATAAAAAATTGATTTTCCGCTGAGTATGCCCAGAGCGTGAGCGGAGGGCATTCTCAATCGTTAGCCTTCAGACTTGCGGAATCAAAGGTCAGCGTATACTCGATCTCGTGGGGGGTGCTCATGGCAACGGTGTCGGCGGTGACATCCAGTGCGGTATCCAGCGCCGATACCGGAATTTCAAAGGTGGAATTGCCCTCGGTGTTGGTGGGCAAATACTTCTCGCCGTCCACGATCATATAATCATAGTTCGGGCTGCTCCACACGATGGTGGCGGTCATCTTGCCGTCTGCCACGGTCAGGGCTGCGGGGCTCTCCACGGTGGCACGGCCGGAGCCGCCTTCCAGCGTCACATCACAGGTGTAGGTGCCGTCTGCCGGGGTCTCGGCTTCCGCAGCCTTTTCCACGGCATCACGCACGCTGACGACATGGTCGTACCACTTGCCCTTGGTGCCCAGAATAGCCAGATCAAAGTCGGCATCCACAGCAGAGACCGGGATATCGAAGCCGTACACCTCCTCCGAGGTGCCGTCGGAATAGGTAACGGTATCTGTGGTGGGCTGCAGCCAGTCGGCCTCGTGGTCGGCGGCATCGGAAGCCTTGCCCAGATACAGGTTGACGATATGGGTGGAAGCAAGGCTGACATGGAAGGTCATCTGGCCGTTCTCCACAGTCAGGGTGCCCTTGCCGTCGCAGGCTTCGTTGGCGTGGAACATGCTGCTGTCGGTGTCAAACTCGGCGGTATACACACCATCCGGCAAAGCGGCGGTCTCAGCGGCAGAAGAAGCCACAGAGGATGCCGCCTCGGAAGAAGCAGCACTGGAAGCTGCAGAAGATGCCGTGGAAGAAGCGCCGCAGCCCACCAGCAGACTCAATGCCAGAGAAGCAGCGACAACACAGGAAAAAACGCGTTTCATAGGAAATACCTCTACATTATAAAAAATCAGCTTTTATTATACCATTGTTCAGATAAAAAATGAACCCTCTCCACCGGATGCCGCAAAGCGGCCGCGAGACGGAGAGGGTTCTTGAAGATCAACCGTTCAGAGAATCAATGGCAGCCTTGGTGTGGGCGACATACAGGTTCTGGACATCCTCGATCCCACCCAGACCAGCGATCTGGCAGTCGATGCTGTCGAAAGCACCGGAAGCCTTGAACTGGCTCAGCCAGGAGTCGGCATCTTCACCGGCCATATCGTTGTTGGCGTGATCGCCGGCAACCACCATCAGCGGGCGCAGGATGACCTTGGTGTAGCCCGCAGCCTTAACAGCCTCGATGACGTTCTCGCAGGCAGTCTCTTCCGGCTTGCCCTCAACGGTGCCAATGAACACATTGTCGTAGCCCAGAGTCTGCATAGTGGTCTGCATCTGGCTGTAGCTCACCTTTGCGGTGTGCGAGGTACCGTGGCCCATAAAGACAAAGGCGACCTTGTCCGCAGCAGCGGCATCCAGACTGTCGTAGCCGGCTTCCTTCACGGCAGCAGCGGTGACAGCCTTGGCAACGTCTTCCTTATCCTGATTGATGATAGTGGCATCGGAACCGACCTCGCCCAGCAGGGGCTCAGCCACAGCGACAGATTCAAACTTGTCGCGGTAGGTGTCGATCATTTCCATCATCTCGTCGTACTCAGCACCGTGCATCAGGTGGGTGGGCTGGACGACCAG
>OLPC01003533.1_pt1 | contig 10196 bp, 7 predicted proteins | sample 1672341 | NCBI WGS metagenome assembly OLPC01 (sample SAMEA3136673, study PRJEB25190) | human gut metagenome | reverse complement strand
CTTTTACTGTTGTTAACTTCATATCTATGTTTCCTCTTTCTCCTCATCGTTCTGGATGTTATACATAAAAAGACGAAACGCTGTTCTCGTCTGACAGCCGTCTCGTCTTTTAGTATAGACTATTCCCTGATTTCACGCAAGGAGTAATCTGGTATTTACTGTGTTTTTTATTCGTTACCGGGTACGAAACGAATAGTAACTTTTATCCTATCTTGGTACCCTCAGCGAATTTATACACTTGGCATAAATTCGCTTGTATGTTTTTGCCGTATAATGCAGACCATCATCGATAGTTCCTGCTCCATAGTGATCACTGGCAAAGCTGTAGCCTGTGGATTTCAGGTAGGAGTACATATCGATATAAGTATATGCAGAAGAAAGATTTGCCTTCATATAATCGTTAAAGGATCTGACTGCCGCTTCGCTTCGGTCTGCTCGTCCTGTATTTGAAAGCATCGTACGGTTCAACGGATTTACTGACATGAAATACAGTTCGCATCCTTTACCTTTAAGCTGCGGTGCAATCCAGTTATAATATTCTACATAATCTGCATAATCTGACAGATCATTTACTCCAAAGTTAAAAATTACCGCTGTTTTCTTAGAAAGAATACTGTTGGTGTCCTTCTGCACCATAGCATAAAGCTGTGACCATCCTGTGGTAGTAAGCCAGTCTAATTTCTTTCCCGCAGAGCAGACAAACTTCACATTTTTAATTGCTGATTCTCCCATTCCCTTCAGAACATTCTCCATAAATTCTGTACGGGAATCGCCCACAAAGATTACCTGTTTGTATTTATAGATATCTACCTGCGGGAGCTCAGCTTCTGTAAGATCTTTTTCTGTTGATCTGTTAAATACTACTGCATACAGGTTCATATTACCGTTTACTGTAATCTTCTCTTCTGCCTCATATTCCGGATTCACAGACTGCATTGGTTTTGATGACCATCCCATGAAAGTATAGCCTTCTGCATCTCTTACTCCTGGCAGAGAATAGGTAGAGCCTTTCGCCAGAGTCGTCTTCTGCCATACGCTTCCGTCATATCTTCGAAGTGTCAATAATACTGCCTTCTTTTGTACAGCATAAAAGTTTACATTTTTGTTTACCGTATAGGTTGTCTTTGTTGTTGCTTTTGTAGCATTCTTGCTGGTTGACCAGCCCAGATTGACATAACCGGTTCTCGCCGGGACTTTTGCAAATGTAATAACTGTTCCTTCTTCTACTGTCTGGCTGAGTTTCTTATAGGCCGAATTGCTGCTTCCATTTCCCAGATAATAGTTAACTGTGTAATACTTACTCTTTCTGCGCACCGCGTAAAACTGCACACTTTTTGTAATTTTTACAGTGTCCCCTTCGTTATATTCCACTGTGGTGTCACCTTTTACAGTTGTCCATCCCAGATTTGTATAGCCTTTTGCCTTCGGAACTGCCGGTAATGTGACGGTCTGATTCCTGGACGCATACATCATAAGCGCTGTATATGTTTTACTGGTACTTGTTCCACTGTTGTTGTTAAAGCTGACTTTATATGGCAGTTTCTTATATACTGCATAGAGATTCAGCGTTGATGATACTTTTACTTCCTGTGAAACCTTATAGGTAGCCTTGGTTGCATTTTTACTCTTAGACCAACCCAGTGCCTGGTATCCTGTTTTGGCAGGTACTTCCGGCATTTTCACAGTAAGCCCCTTTCCTATCTTCTGGTTAAGACTGGTAAAGTTACTGTTACTTGCCCCGGTATTTGTCATGAAATTCACTTGCAGCGCTGTACGGCGTACGATATAGAAGTTTGTATCCCCAAGTACCGTATACTCTGAATTCAGGTCATATTTCACTTCACTGCTGCCTTTTGTGTCGGTCCAGCCATAATTGATATATTTGCTATATGGCATATCCGGAAGTATAGCCGTATTTGTTTCGTATACTTGAAGAATACCATTTGGAAATACACCTGTTCCTGAATTATTATAAAGAGAAATCGTGCATTTCTTTGGCATATAGAAATTTAAAATTCCATTCTGAATGAATATATTCCAGCTCTCGCCTTTCTTCAGAGTGAGAAGATCACCGCCTTTAAGTGTGATCGCATCATTAAGCTTCTCATCTTTCTCAAGTTTCCACAGATCCGGTGCCTGTGAATCCGGCACATTTGGCAGAATCAGAGACTCATTCCACTCCAGCACTGTTCTGAGCTGTTCACACTCATTTCCCTCTCCGTCTATAAAACGAAGCATCACTTCTTTCTCCGGATTAATAGTTGGTGTTGGAGCCGGAGTCGGCGTAACTGATAAAGCCGGTGTAACTGACGGGATTGGCGTTTCACTCGGCAACGGTGTTACTGTTGGGGTATTATCTGCCGAAGGTGTTACTGTTGGAGTATCATCTGCTGAAGGTGTCACTGTCGGGGTAACCGTTCCTTCCGATATTGGAGATGTCGTATCCTGTGTTCCTGTTTCCGGTGATGAAGCCGCTGTTGCTGTTCCATCATCGGTTCCTGTGACAGAATCCTCTTCTCCTGAACTGAAAATATCCTCTAAATTCTCCGGAGCACCAAACTCTGCTGCCTGCGCTGGTATTGCAGTCGTTACCATTACCGCTGCAAGAATCACACTAGCCAGGCGCCTTCCTCTTCTGTGTCTTTTTCTATACATAATTACCTCCATTTTACAAAAACGTCCCGCCATTAAATGTGCGGGACGTTCTTTATTCATTCCCAAACATTCAAAAACAAAATATCGCTTTTCGCCCAAATTTCTTCAGCTGCTCCCATCACATAACCTTAAATAAATTACGGATCACTATACAAATAATAACAAATTTATGTCCTGATTATGTAATCTTTTGGTTACTGTGCATACAGTAACATTTTTCGTTTTCTTATGTTGGTAAAACTGTAACTGTTCGGTGTCCGGTATTGTTTAACCTGTAAACTGCTGAATAGTTACATAAGATTATAATGTATCAATAAATCTCATAAATGCAGCTCTGCCATCTGCAGTGCATTTATATACGCCGGCATCTTCCAGTACATGAACAAATACATTGCCGACTTCTTTTCTGAGAACATCCTGAATGTTGTCTTTATCAAGGTTGTCATATTTTGGAAGAAATTCTGCAACCCATGCTGCGTGTTTCTCAATCTTCTCATTTGAAGAGATATCTTTTCCTTCCAGAATATATTCTGCCAGAAGCTCCAGTTCTTCTTTCAGTCTTGCCGGAAGAACAGCAAGTCCCATTACTTCGATCAGACCAATATTTTCCTTCTTAATATGATGATACTCTGCATGCGGATGATATACACCGAGAGGATGTTCCTCTGTAGTGATATTATTTCTCAGAGTAAGATCCAGCTCAAACATGTCTCCTGAGCGGCGGGCGATCGGTGTGATCGTATTATGTGGTTCTCCGTCAGTTTCAGCAAAGATGAATGCACTCTCATCTGTATAGTCTCTCCATACTTCCAGAACATGTGTTGCAAGCTCTACCAGTCTCTTCTCATCTTTGTGACGGATTCTTAAGACGGATAATGGCCATTTAACAATTCCTGCTTCTACATCTTCGTATCCTGGGATCGTCACATGCTTCTCGATCGGCGTTTTAGCCATTGCAAATGTGTAATGTCCACCCTGGAAATGATCGTGACTTAAAATGGAACCGCCTACGATCGGCAGGTCTGCATTAGAACCAAGGAAGTAATGTGGGAAAAGTTTTACAAAATCAAAAAGCTTGATAAATGTATTCTTCTCGATCTTCATTGGAATATGCTGGCTGTTGAAAACAATACAATGTTCATTGTAATATACATATGGAGAATACTGGAATCCCCATGGGCTGTCATTTACAGTAATCGGGATAATTCTGTGGTTCTCTCTGGCAGGATGATTTACTCTTCCTGCATATCCTTCATTCTCCGGGCAAAGCAGGCATTTCGGGTAGCTGCTGGATTTTACAAGCTTGGCTGCTGCGATCGCCTTTGGATCCTTCTCCGGTTTGGAAAGATTAATGGTAATGTCAATCTTACCATAATCACTGTCTACTGTCCATTTCTGGTCTTTCTCTACACGATAACGGCGAATGTAATTACTGTCCTGGCTGAGTTTATAGAAGTAATCGGTTGCCTCCTGCGGATCTTTCTCATATCTGCTCCAGAATTCCTTCTGTACCTGTGCCGGACGAGGCATCAGACAATTCATAAGCTTTGTATCAAAAAGATCTCTGTAAACGATGCTGTCTTCAATAAGGTTTCTCTTTACCGCTTCATCCAGAAGTGCATTTAATACTACTTCCAGGTTGATGTCTGTGTATTCCTCTTCAGGCTCTACATATTCATCTTCTTTAAAAACATCCAGCAGAAGATTTGTTGTGTAATTCTTCTCACAGGCCGGTGTCAGTCCTGTTTCTACTCCGTATTGTACTAATTTCTTAATGTTTGCATATAGCATTGGTACATTTCCTCCGTTTCGTTGTTACTGTCCGCTTGGTTTGCAGTAACGTAATAACATTTTCTTTCTGCCACTGTTATTCCTTTTTAGGATACTCAAATAATGGATAAATGTAAAGAAGCATTTTCACAATTTTTTAAAATAATAATGGGCAGGTTGCTGTTAAATTCTCTAACAGCAATCTGCCCATATTCTTAATTATACTCTTTTCGCTATCTTATATCCGGAAAGAATCCTGCTTGCAGGATTCTCCGCCCGCAGGAATCGCTTTAGCGACATAATTTCTCTCTGCCGCAGTGCAATCCTGCCAGAAGGCTGTTCAGTCTAATAACTAACTGACTCCACATATGTGATAAACACATTTCCGGCTTTCTGGAATAAGTCTGTGCTATCATTCATTCCATATGGATATGTCTCCTTTTTAACCGGATCATACAAATACGTATTATATTCATCATATCCTACAATCACCACACTGGTATCAGAACCTGTTTTAGCGATCACCGGGCGCTGGGCACTTACTTCATACAAAACACTGTCCAGACTGCAGCCAGTAAGGTCGATGACCGTTCCGGTCTTTTTAACGCTCTTTTTCAACGTTTTTATATCCATAGTTCCTGCAAGAATAGCTTCCGGAAGTTCCGCAGTATCCATCTGTGTTTTTGTCTTCTTATTTCCACGTTCCCATATATACTGCTGGGCACGGTTAAGAACAACACCGCCCAAAGCATCTGCCTGTAATATGGCTTTTGCAGGATCTGTATAGATACTGTCCAGCCCACCCTGTCCATAGACATAATATGTGGACTCCTGCGGAATCTGCGTATCCAGTACAATGTCTTTTTGATTTGTACTGCTTACTTTTGCATACATAGTAAGCGGAGAATCTGTCTGAGCAGTTCCGTTCAATGCCAGTTTTACACGGACGCCGGTTCTTGATGCTGAAACCAGCTCAATTTTCACTGTGTTTTCCGTTGCTTTCTTATTATTCATAATGTTGTCCTTTTTCTGGGCAACATAGGAGGTATCTCCCGATTTTGCGGAAAGTTCGAACTCGATCAGTGTACTTCCAACAGAAATATCCGTAATGTATAATCCGTCTTTCTGATATTCCTTCTTCACATTGCCATCGAAATCTTCTATACGTAAAATGCTGATTCCTTCTGATTTATGCCCGTCTTCATCTGTCAGAATATCAGACTTGTTCAGGATTCCATAGATCAGGTCTTCATTCATAAAACCAACTGCCCGAAGTCTCTTGCCTTTTTCATGCTCGATCAGTCTCGTTTCGCCGGTATCAAAATTAATTTCTTTGATATTTCCCTTCTCATCACCTTCTGAAACCAGCCAGGCCGCATGGTCATTATTATCAGAAGAAACAAAATTCGCATTCTTTATCCCCTCTTCAAGAACTTCGCTGGAATTATCCTCTATATTGATTTTATAGAGACTTTTTGCCAGAAGGAGAAACAGCTCATTCTCTTCATTTACATAAGATAATTTCTCAAGATCCTTTTTCAGGAATTCAAATGATTCTGAAACAGGGATAAAGGCTCTTTCCTCTGCAACATTTTTGTCTGGATTATAATGGTAAACGCCAATTCCTTCGTATCCTTCATGACTTCCTCTGTTCATATATCCATAAAGTACGAAGTCAATATCTCCGGCATCTGTCACCCTGACAATTTTAATATCATGCTGGATTCTGGAATCACGAAAATCTCCGTCTTCAGTTTTTCTGAAACTGAAAACCTGATTTACTTTTCCATTTCCAGGTGAATAAGACCAAAGATCCCCCTCCTGGACAAATGCTAGCACCGTAGCGCTGTCATTCATCATATATTCCACGTTTTTATCACGGACTCCCAGGATGATTCCATCATCTGAGTAAACAGGAAGTTTCCCGTCAAATACCTGATTTGCACTGCGTTGAAAATCCAGCAGATAAATTCTGGTATCCAGATATCTCATTCTATAGAACTCTTTTACGTCATATAGTTCTGTATCCCCATCAGAATTCTGCGATGTAATCTGATATTCCACTGAAATACTGGCAGTCGTCTCATTGATATCTTTAATGACAGGAATTCCTTCCTGATACAACTGAGGAGCTAACGTTCCCCAGCTGACTTCGCTGAGAGAGGAATTGATATTAATTCCGGAATAATTGGTCGATGCTCCTGTTGACGCCGGTTCCAGGTAACTGCCCAGAGCATCTGCTGCCTCCTTGTCCAGACTCGCTTCATAAAAATATTTGACAAAAGCTGCATATTCTGATGCATGCACCTGTGATCTTGAGACAACGCGTGTGTAATAATATGCAGTACTTTCATTCAACTCCAGAGCAATCTGCATGGAATATTCCTGATTCATTCTCAGATCACTGTTGATTTCCACATCTACTGATAAATAGGAATCCTCTTTCCGGAGATTCTTGATTTTCTTATTTTCAAGAACTTTACTTCCGTCGGATGTGCGGATCTCATAGGAAAAGCTCTTCACCTCAGAATTATACGGATTTACCTTAAAAATCAGTTTTTTTGATGTATCCAGCGGAGTCACGCTGTCTCTGGTAAAATCCGTCTGCATTGGCTGTGCATAGCCATACATACGGTTCATCAGCGTGCCGTCCATGTCTATCATAACTTCTGGAAATGTAGCATCATTAAAATCTGATCTGTTGTCTGTGGATTCGCTGTTAAGAAGCAATGCAGTTCCAATTACCCCCAGCAAAAATACAAAAAGGAGAATACCTGTTTTTTTCAGTATTCTTATCATCGCACACTTCCTTCCTGTGTTTTTTCATTCAGAAGCAGGTCAAGTGTAGGATGAATATTTAAAGCAGCAAACATCTCCTGTGTTTTGCCTGCGTCTGATCTTTTTCCGGTTTTAACTGCCCTGATCAGAAGATTCTTCGGAGTATGTTCCATATCAATAAACTCCAGAATCTGTGTTTCGTAACCTTTGCTCTCTAACAGGTTGGCACGTACTGCATCCGTGATCAGCGCAGACATTCTTTCTTTCAGAATTCCGTAGCGCAGAACCGGTTCCAGCATTTCATTTCTGATCTGCTTATTGACCTCATGCTGACAGCATGGCACAGATAAAATTACTTCTGCTCCCCATTCTACTGCTTTCGCAAGCGCATAATCAGTCGCGGTATCACAGGCATGAAGTGTTACTACCATATCTACCGAGGATACTCCTTTGTAGTCTGCAATATCGCCATGGTAGAAATGTAACTTTTCATATCCATATCTGATTGCCAGAGAGTTACATTTCTCAATTACATCTGTTTTCAGATCAAGACCTATGATATTTACATCATATCCCTTCAGTTCCCTCAGATAATAATACATTGCAAAAGTAAGATAACTTTTACCGCATCCGAAATCCAGTATCGTTACTTCTCTTTCTCTGGAAAGTCTCGGAAGAATATCTTCTATAAATTCCAGGAAACGGTTAATCTGTCTGAATTTATCATATCTGGCATGAACGATCTTTCCCTGTCCGTTCATAACTCCCAGATCGATCAGGAACGGAACCGGAACACCTTCTTTAAGAATGTATTGTTTTACCCGGTTATGTGCCTGAATCTTGACTTTTTCTTTTGGCGCATGGTGCTTCTGTTTGATGGTCATTTTTCCTTTTTTACTCACAAGGACTACGCCATCCGTCACTGCTCCCTGCGCCTGAAACTGTCCGAAATTCTCTGCAAGCTCTGATTCCAGATATTCTATCAGCTGCATACGCTCATAGTTTTTGTGGAGGACTTTTGTCCCTTCTGTAGCAGATGCCTGATAACAAATCTGCCCTTTTAATTGGATTGGGCGTATTTTTACCTTTGATATGCCATTTTTGTTTCTGCTGGCACTTAAAGTTGCCTGTATCAGATTTTCATTAATCTGTTCTTCTAAATATTCTCTTAAATTTTTCATTATTCTTTCTATCTGTCAAATTTCAATTCTTGTTAAGCGGATAAAGATAGTGGTGTATGAACAGTAACAATCTATCCACTCCATAATCAGTAATTTAAAAATATCTCCTGCATCGGTGTCTGCGGCATCTTCTTCTGGATATTTCCTGATATAGCATTACCTGTACCAGTTCATCCAGAAAACTTTCCCTTATTGCCTGACTGTTCATCTCTGGCTGAAGATCTTCTTTAATCTTACAGCTTAAGTGATAAAGCATATATTTATCCGGATACTCATCATAAAGACGGCTTCCTTCATAGTCGAGAAGATCACATTCCTCTTCTATCTTCTCCTGAATACGCTGTACAGTCTGAGGATAATAAGATTTCATCAGATTGAATTCCTGCTCCTGCATCCGCTCTCCATCATACAACAGGGGATTCGAATATGCCGCATAAAACGGAAAATATTGTTCGAAATACATATGGATATCCTGCATCCTTATCAGTTATCTATTTCAGTATATGCAAAATGCAGGAAACTGTTATCTAACTTTATAATTCCTGAATCATTCTTACAGTTAATTTTACGCTGTGCTCGATTGCCGCCATTTCAAATTCAGCATAATCCATATTTGCGCTTCCGTCTGCTTTATCAGAGATTGCTCTTACTACAAGGAATGGAATATGATTTAAATAAGCAGCCTGTCCGATGGCAGCGCCTTCCATCTCTACGGCAAATCCGCCAAATTCTGAGATAATAGCATCTTTCACACCTTTATCTGAAATGAACTGGTCTCCGGAGCAGATTCTGCCTTCAAATACACTGATCTCAGGGTTTACTTCCTGACATACCTTTGCTGCTAATTTGCGAAGGTTTTCATCTGCCGGGAAAGAGAACTCATCCATCTGTGGAATCTGCCCTTTCTTATATCCAAATCCGGTTGCATCCATATCATGGTGCAGTACATCTGTGGAAAGAACAATGTCTCCGATGTTTACATCATTATTCAGGCTTCCTGCGATTCCTGTGTTAATCAATGTATCTACATGAAATTCCGATGCCAAAATCTGTGCACACACTGCCGCATTGACCTTACCAATACCGCTGCGCACTACAGTCACCTCTTTACCTTCCAGCTTACCTGCCACAAATTGCATAGAAGCCCGGTCTGTTACCTTCTCCACTTCCATCTTCTCTTTTAATGCTGCTACTTCTTCATCCATAGCTCCGATAATACCGATCATATCTCATCCTCCTTTTCTACCTCCGATAGTATACCATGTTTTTCATGACGACTCTATAATTCTGTGCACATTTTTACTCTGGTATTTTCTATCTGCTTCTGTTATAATGCCGATAGTCTTTAATCAAGACTCAATATTAATTATGATAGGAGGATTTAAGATATGCAGTATAAAACACGCGGCACCTGTTCACAGCTGATCAATCTGGAGCTGGACGGTGATGTAATAAAATCAGTAGAATTCATTGGTGGATGTGACGGCAATCTGCAGGGCATCTCAAAACTGGTAACCGGCATGAAGGCCGAAGATGCCATCAAGCGTCTGGAAGGAATCCAGTGCGGATTCAAGCCAACATCCTGTCCGGACCAGCTCGCAAAAGCACTTCGTCAGGCATTGGCACAGTAAGCATTCATAAATACGTGTAACCTGATTTAAGAAAAAGAGACCGTCTCCCTCGGTCTCTTTTCCTTTTTCGTGCTGTTTACTGTTCACTTTTGTCTCTCCACTTCCAAAAGCCACAGCAGCACTTTTCCATATTCAGTTTTCATTAATACAAGAACAGATGACGCTGCCAGGCTCTCCGGCT
>OLPC01003530.1_pt1 | contig 10197 bp, 7 predicted proteins | sample 1672341 | NCBI WGS metagenome assembly OLPC01 (sample SAMEA3136673, study PRJEB25190) | human gut metagenome | reverse complement strand
CATCACCTCCAAAAACGCCAAGGGCCCCAGCCGCGACTGGATGAAGCTGGCCAAGAGCAACCAGGCCCGCACCAAGATCCGCCAGTGGTTCAAGCGGGAGAAGCGGGAGGAAAACGTGGCCCACGGCCGCACCATGTTCGAGGGGGAGATCAAGCGCCTGGGCCTGACCATCGCCATGCTCACCACCGAGTCGATGCTGCCGCACATCCTGGAAAAGGTCCGCTTCAACTCCCTGGAGGAGATGTACGCCGCCATCGGCTACGGCGGCGCCTCCGCCCAGAAGTGCGCCAACCGCGCCAGGGAAGAACTCATCCACCAGGACCGCCAGGAGGCCGAGCGCCTGGCCGCCGAGAAGGCCGAGCAGGAGGCCCGCCAGCAGGCGGAGGTCACCGCCGCTCTGGACTCCGGTGTGGCCAAGTCCGGCAACAAGAAGCACTCCGTCTCCGGCGTGATCGTGGCGGGCATGACGGAATGTATGGTCAAGTTCGCCAAGTGCTGCACCCCCGTCCCCGGAGACCCCATCGTGGGCTTCATCACCAGGGGCTACGGTGTGTCGGTCCACCGGGCGGACTGTCCCAACGCCATCAGCGGCCAGACCCGACCAGGGGAAAAAGACCGCTGGATCAAGGTCAGCTGGGACCCCGACAGCCTCAACACCTACAAGACCTCCCTGGACATCATCGCGAAGGACCGGCCCGGCCTGGCCATGGACGTGACCACGGTGATGGCCACGGCAAAGATGAATATTTTGGCCATGACGGTCAACGTCCTGCCGGACGGGTACACCAAGTTTAATCTGGTGGTGGAAGTCCGGGGGCAGGGCGAGGTCACGACCATTATGAATAAGCTCAACCAAGTGAAGAATGTGTATCAGGTGTCGCGGGTGAGCGGATAAAGAAATTCGCGGCCACCATCAAATCAAAAACGGGAACACCAGAGGAGCCGTTTGGCTCCTCTCTTTCCCAGAAAAATAAAGGAAGCGTATCAGCTATGGAACACAACTTCCAGCCCCTGCTCTTCGGCGGGGATATTAACGTTTACAGCGTAGCACGGGCCTTCCACGAGGCTTATGGAATCAAGTCTGTCTGCTATGGCAAGTTTGCCTCCGGCCCGGCCTATGGGTCCACCATCATCGACTACCGGGTCTGCCCCCAGAACGAGGACGCCGCCACCTTCCGCGAGAACGTGGCAAAGGCTGCCCAGGAGTTTGCGGACAAGACCGTGCTGGTCATCGGCTGCGGCGACAGCTACGTGAAGCTGGCCGCCGAGAACAAGCAATATTTCCCGGAAAACTGCATTGCCGCCACGGTCAGCGGAGAGCTCATCAACACCCTTATCAACAAGGAGAAGTTCTATGCCCTCTGCGATGAGTACGGCATCGACCACCCCGGCACCTTCATCTACCGAAAGGAGATGGGGCATGACTTCGAGCTGAATTTCCAGCCGCCCTACATCTGCAAGCCTGCCAACGGCGTGGCCTACTGGGAGCATCCCTTCGAGGGCAACGAGAAGGTCTTTACCTGCCCCGACCGGAAGAACCTGGAGGAAGTGCTGGATAAGGTCTATGCCTCCGGCTACCCCGACACGATGATCATCCAGGACTTTATCCCCGGCGATGACAGCTACATGCGCGTGCTGACCAACTACTCCGACCGCAACGGCAAAGTGAAGCTCATGTGCATGGGCCATGTGCTGCTGGAGGAACACACCCCCCACGGCATCGGCAACCACGCCGTCATCCTCAACGAGCCGTGCGGCCCCATCGCCGAGAAGATCAAGGCGTTTTTGGAGGACATCGGCTATGTCGGCTTCTCCAACTTCGACATCAAGTACGACCAGCGGGACGGCAAGTACAAGGTCTTTGAGATCAACTGCCGCCAGGGGCGCAGCAACTACTATGTCACCGGCGCGGGCTACAACATCGCCAAGCTCCTGGTGGAGGACCGGGTGGAGGGGAAAGAGCTGCCCTTCGTTCTGGCCGACAACCCCAGCCTGTGGCGGGTCGTGCCCCGAAAAGTTGCCTTTGCGTATATCGTCTCCGACTACCACCAGGAGATGAAGCAGCTCATGCAGCAGGGGAGGGAAGTCCGCCCCCTGTTCTACGACAAAGACAAGCCCCTCATGCGGACGCTCCGCATGGAGAAGAATCTGCTGGGCCACTTCAAGAAGTTCAAGCAGTATTACGAGCGAAAGGCATAAGCCCTTTCCCGAAAAGGAGGACCCACAATGGAAGGTATCCTCGGCGTGCTGGGCGGCATGGGCCCCCAGGCCACCAATACGTTTTATCAGCGCATCATCGACCGCACCCAGGCCGACACGGACCAGGAGCACCTGCGGGTGCTCATCTGGAGCGACGCGAAGATCCCCGACCGCACCGCCGGGATCTTAGGCACCCCAGAGCAGGCAGAGGCGGTGTTTGCCCATCTGCTGGCCGACGCGAAGCTGCTGGAGGGGGCGGGGTGTACGGTCCTGGCCATCCCCTGCAATACGTCTCACTACTTTGCCGACCGGCTCCAGGCCCAGCTGCACGTCCCCATCATCCACATGATCCGGGAGACGGTCAAGACGATCCAAGCCATGGGCAAGCAGACCGTGGGCATCCTGGCCACGGACGGTACGGTGCAGACGGGCATCTACCAAAACGAACTGACCGCCGCCGGGCTGACCCCCGTGACCCTGCCGGAGGAGCTGCAAAAGACGGTCATGTCCATCATCTACGATGAGATCAAGAAAGGGGAGACCGGCTCCCGCGAGAAATTCGGGGAGATCGACGCCTACCTGCGTTCCGTCGGGTGCGACTGCGCCATTCTGGGCTGCACGGAGCTGTCGGTCTACCGCACCCTCCACAGCCTGCCCCCCTTCTATATCGACGCCATGGAGATCTTGGCCGAGCAGGCCATCCTCCGCTGCGGCAAACAACTGCGGAACGTATAAGAAAGAGCCTTCCCCGAGGGGGAAGGTGGCTGCGAAGCAGACGGATGAGGGCTACCTGACGCTACTGAGCCGTCGTGTACTAAGGTAGACGGTAAAGAGGGAATCCCTTTTCGTGCTGCCATGCTACACAACGCCTTCTCTCTGCAACGCAGCCCTCATCCGACCCGGCTTCGCCGGCCCACCTTCCCCCCAGGGGAAGGCGTTACGAAAGGACGATCAAAAACTATGGATCTTACCCTCTACCCCCTGGGGGAGTACATTCAGCTGCTCCAGCGGAAAAACCTTCAGCTGGATTTCTCCGGCGCACCCCTCACCAGAGAGGTGGCGCTGGTCAGCTGCGACTCCCGCGATGTGATCCCCGGCACCCTGTTCATCTGCAAGGGCGCCCATTTTAAGCCTGAATTTTTACAGTCCGCCAAGGAAAAGGGCGCCTTCGTCTACCTGTCCGAGAAGAAGTACGACCAGGTAGACCTGCCCTGCATCCAGGTCAGCGACGTGCGTCTGGCCATGGCCTACCTGGCGGATTTCTATTACAACCACCCCTCCGCCAAGCTGGGCGTGGTGGGCGTGACCGGCACGAAGGGCAAATCGACCACCACCTACTACCTCAAGTATATTTTTGACGAGTACCTGGCCGCCAAGAAGCAGGCCCCCAGCGGCGTCATCGGCGGCATCGAGACGTATGACGGCGTGGAGAAGTTCGAGTCCCACCTGACCACCCCCGAACCCCTGGAGCTGGAGCGGCACTTTGCCAACGCCGTGTCTTCCGGCATCCGGTACCTGAGCATGGAGGTCTCCAGCCAGGCGCTGAAATACGACCGGGTGAAGAACGTGGAGTTTGCCGCCGCCGTGTTCCTGAACATCGGCATGGACCACATTTCGCCCATCGAGCACCCGGACTTTGAGGACTACTTTGCCTCCAAGCTCCGCATCTTCGCCCAGGCCGCCGCCGCCTGCGTGAACCTGGACTGCGACCATGCCGACCGGGTGCTGGAAGCGGCCCGGAAGAGCTGCCCCCGCATCATCACCTTCTCCCAGACGGACCCCTCCGCCACCATCTTTGGCTCCCAGGTCCGAAAGGCCGGGGGAGACATTCTGTTCCGCGTGAAGACCCCCCGGTACAGCCGGGAGTTCCGGCTGACCATGCCGGGCCTGTTCAACGTCCAGAACGCCCTGGCGGCCCTGGCCGTGTGCGAGGCCGTGGGTGTGCCGGAGCAGTATGCCTTTGCGGGCCTGATGAAGGCCCGCGTGCCGGGCCGGATGGAGGTCTATGCCAACGCGGACGAAAAGGTCAGCGTGATCGTGGACTATGCCCACAACCGGCTGTCCTTCGAGACGCTCTTCCGCTCGGTGCGGGAGGAGTACCCCGGCCGCCGGATCGTCACCGTGTTCGGCTGCCCCGGCTACAAGGCCTATGACCGGCGGAAGGACCTGGGCGAAATTTCCGGGCAGTATTCCGACCTGGTCATCCTGACCGAGGAGGACCCCGGTGAGGAGCCGGTGGAGAACATCTGCCGGGACATCGCCCAGTATGTGGCCCAGGGGACCAGCGACTACTCCATCGTCCCCGACCGCGGCGAAGCCATCAAGCAGGCCGTGATGAGCTGCGACGAGCCCACGGTCATCCTGCTCACCGGCAAGGGGGCGGAGACCCGCCAGAAGCGCGGCATCGAGTATATTGACTGCCCCTCTGACGTAGACTATGCCAAGCAGTATCTGCACGACTACGACGTGCAGCACGGCATGGACGGCATGAGCAAGGTCCGCGCCCTGCTGGACGTGCTGCCCAAGCTCCGCCAGTACGAGGGCCGGACCATTGTCATCAAGTACGGCGGCTCCGCCCTGGACGCGGCCTCTACCGATACGATTTTGGAAGACGCCGCTGCGTTGCAATCCGTGGGCGTGCGGGTGGTCTTAGTCCACGGCGGCGGGAAAGAGATCTCCTCCCTGCTGGAGCGGATGAACGTGCCCACCGTGTTTGAGAACGGCTACCGCGTGACCGACGACACCGTATTGGAGACGGCGGAGATGGCCCTCTCCGCCCGCGTGAACAAGTCCATCGTCTCCGCCCTGGACCGCATCGGCGCAAAGGCCTGCGGCGTGTCCGGCCGGGACGGGGGCCTCATCACCGCCCGGCAGAAGGAGAAGGCACTGGGTCTGGTGGGGACCATCACGAAGGTGGACCCCCGGCTCCTGCGGACCCTGCTGGACAGCGGCTTCCTGCCCGTTGTCTCGCCCGTGAGCCGCAGCGAGGACGGCGGCGCCCTGAACTGCAACGCCGACGACGCGGCCCGCGCCGTGGCCGAGGCTATGGGCGCGGATAAGCTCATCTTCCTCACCGACACCGACGGCATCCTGGTGGACAGCCACAACCAGTCCACCCGCATCGCCCGCATGGACGTGGCCAGGGCCAAGGAGCTTATGGACAGCGGCCTCATCGCCGGCGGCATGATCCCCAAGACCATGAACTGCATCCACGCCGTGGAGCACGGGGTGGGGTCCGTGACCGTTCTGGACGGCCGGATGGAGCACGCCGTGCTGCTGGAAGCCATCGCGGAGAAATCCCTGGGCACTACCATGGAGAAGAAAAAGTAACGTGACCAAAGAAGGAGACCTGTCAATGGTTCAGATCGAGACTCTCCCCAACGGCGTCCGCCTGGTGACGGAAGCCATGGATACCGTGCGCTCCGCCGCCCTGGGCATCTGGGTGGGGGGCGGCTCACGGGAGGAGACGCCGGAGGAATCCGGCGCGGCCCACTTCATCGAGCACATGCTCTTTAAGGGCACCCAGCGCCGCACGGCCCAGGACATCGCCAGGGAGACCGACGCCATCGGCGGGCAGATGAACGCCTTTACCACCAAGGAGTGTACCTGCTTCTACGGCCGGGTCCTGGACGACCACCTGCCCCAGGCGCTGGACATCCTCTTTGATATGGTCTACTGCTCGTCCTTCGCCCAGGAGGCGGTGGAGACCGAGCGGGGGGTCATTTTAGAAGAGATCGACATGTATGAGGACACCCCGGACGACCTCTGCGCCGAAAAGCTCTTCGGGGCCGTCTTTGCCGGCAGCCCGCTGGCCCGGCCCATTTTGGGCCGGGAGGAGACCCTGGCTCCCATGACGGGGGCGTTTCTCAAGGCCTATCACGACGCCCACTACCGGGGGGACAACACCGTTGTGGCCCTCACGGGCAGCTTTTCCCAGGAAGTCCTGGAGGACATTCGGCGTCGTTTTTCCGCCCTGCCTGCGGGGAGGGCACCCGCCCCGGTCCCGGCGGCGTATACCCCGGCCTTTGTCGCCACCCCCAAGCCCATCGAGCAGAATCACCTGACCCTGGCCTTTCCGGGGCTGGACTACAACTCCCCCAAGCGCTTTGCCTTGCAGCTCTTGTCTGCGATCTTGGGCGGCGGCGTGTCCTCCCGGCTGTTTCAGCAGGTGCGGGAGCAGCAGGGGCTTTGCTACTCCATCTACTCCTACGGCGCGGGCCACGCGGAGACGGGGGTCTTCTGTATCTACACGGCCCTGAACAAGGAGACCGAGGCCAAGGCCCTGGCCACCATCCGCCGGGTCATCGACGACTTCCTGGCAAACGGCTGCGCCCTGAACGGCCTCATCGACTTGGTCGAGGAGGCGGGCGCCACGGTCGAGGGCATCGGCATCGCCGTGGAGAAGGGTTTCCAACCCGGCGGCGACGATCTGCGCAGTCGTGGTTATCATCTGGAGTCGCTGGCCATCGTGCAATCCATGAACCCGGAAACCGGTGAGATCGAATTCCGCCGATGAACATGCACATGAAGCCCTTCGATCACGACGAGCTGCTCAAGCTTGATGGCGACGTCCCGTTCTTCCGCTCCGTGCCGTACGGCATCTAGCATATCTTGGCCATGTTCGTGGCCAATCTGGTGCTGCCCCGGGATATGGAGGTCAAGGTCGCGGCTTCCGAAAAGTAACGGTTCCGTAAAACGCAGCCTGACTTTTGGATATAGCGTAAAGGAACCCCGTGAATGCGGGTTCGCATGCCAAAATAGAAGAGCTACCTGATTAGCAAGCCTCCGGTGTGCCGGGGGCTCGGAGGCGGGCCAAGTGCCCGCCTCTTCGATATGTACCCGACATAAGGAGACCCGCTTTTATGCACATAGGCTTAAGCCTGATTCTTGTCGTTTTGTTCCTGGCCATGAACGCGTTTTTCGTTATCGCCGAATTTGCTTTGGTGCGCGTTCGAAAATCCCAGCTCGAGCTGGCCGTCGAGCAAGGCAAGAAGGGTGCGAAAAGCGCCATGTACATTGCCGAGAACGTCAACCAGTACCTGTCCGCCTGTCAGCTGGGCATCACGTTGGCGTCGCTGGCATTGGGCTGGTTGGGCGAGCCCGCGTTCTCCGCTCTCATCCGCCCGCTGTTCGAGATGCTGCACTTGCCCGAGGCCTTGATCAGCGTGGTGGCCGTGGCCATCGGCTATTTCATCATGACCACGCTGCACGTGGTGGTGGGCGAGCTTATCCCCAAGTCATTCGCCATTTTCGCCACCGAACGCTATGCGCTGTTCACGGCCGGCCCGCTGATGGCGTTCTATAAGATTACCTATCCCATCATGATTCTGTTCAACGGCATCACGAACGGCGTGGTGCGCCTGGCCGGCCACGACCCGGCCAACGAGCGCGAGGTGTACACGGGCGACGAGATCAAGCTGCTCATCGACGAGTCCACGGAAAGCGGCCTGATCGACCCCGAGCAAAACGCGTTCGTGGACAACATCTTCGACCTGGGCGACAAGGACGCCGAGGCCATCATGACGCCGCGCACCGACCTGGTGTGCATCGACCTTGAGGACACGTTCGAGGAGAACATGGCCCTGGTCACGCAGTACAAATACACGCGCTACCCCGTGTGCCGCGAGTCGAAGGACCGTATCGTAGGCTTCGTGCACGTGAAGGACCTGTACCTTATGCGCCACGGCTCCAGCATGAAAGACCTGCCGGTGCGCCCGATCGAAGCGGTGCCGGAAAGCATCCCCGTGGCGAAGCTTCTGCAGGTGCTGCAGGAGGGCAACACGAAGATTGCCGTGGTGGTGGACGAGCACGGAGGCACGGCCGGCATCGTTACCATGACCGATATCATGGAGCAGATCGTGGGCCATGTGGACGACGAGTACCGCCACGCCGACAACGACTCCGTGAAGAAGCTGACCGACGACACCATGATGATCGACGGCGGCATGTCCGTGGGCGACTTCGAGGAGCTCATCGGCTTCACGCCCGAGGACGCGGAGGATTGCGAAACGCTTGGCGGCCTGATCATGGACGTGCTCGATCGCATCCCGGCTGAGGGCGACAGCCTGACGCTTGAGGGCCGCGAAGCCACGGCGAAGCTGACGGTGATGCAGATGGATCGCCACCGCATCGACACCGTGAAGCTGGTGCTGACGCCCAATCCGCAGCAGGAGGACGAAGAGTAAGCGAAGGCCGTGCTGCTGCGAAAGCGCCATGGCATAGCGATACGTTTCCTTCGCAAACGACGTGGGAAAGGGCTCGGCGCCGATGGTGGCCTTCAGCGGATTCGACACGTGATAATGGAAAAGTCGCAGGCCATCGGGGGTGGCGCGACAAACGAGCGACAGGCGTTGGCGGTCGGAAAACGCCTGTCGCTGGCCGGGTCGGTATGACCGAGGTACTGTGCAATCACCACGAACGTCATTTTGCTCGAGCTGGGCAGCACGTGATATTCCTCGTCGGAGATGATGACGCGCGGAGAGTAGCTGATTTTGCGTCTACTTCACCTTCACGCTGCTGAAGCGCTCCGCGTTGTGCCACAGGATGTTTTCCAGCTCGTCGTCAGTAAAATCGCAGGCCATAAGCTTGTTGCATTCGTCGGCCGGGTCCCACATGGGGAAGTCGCTGCCGAACATGATGCGGTCGGTGCCCCACATGCGCGCCAACTCGACGGTGCGGCGCGGGCCAAGGAACTTTTGCGTGCTGGACTGGTCGAGGAACACGCGGTCGTGGCGCGCGATGTCGTGCAGGATGTCGTAGCCCACGTCGAAGCACGGCCAGTAGCCGAAGTGCGCGGCGTCCACCACCAAGGCAGGGAACGCTTTCAGGATGTTCACCAGGCGGCGCGGGTGCGAGAAGTCGTAGCGGTAGTCGCCGGTGTGGATGACCACGGGCAGCCCCATTTCCTCGCAGATGGCGTAAACCTCCATCAGCCGCGGGTCGTCCATGTTGACCTTTTGCGTGTCGGGATGCAGCTTCACACCATGAAGTCCCAAGTCAACAGCACGCTGCAGCTCGGTGGCGGGGTCTTCGAAATCCTGATGCATGGCAGCAAAGCCGATGAACTCGGGGTGGGCCTGGCACGCCTGCGCGATGGCGTTGTTGATGGCCGTGACCGCGTGCACGCTGGTGGCAACGGAGTGCACCAAGAAATGCGTGATGGGGGAGCGGTCCTTCGCGGAAAGCAGTCCGGCGGCCGTGCCGTCGCCGAACATGTTCACCTCGTAGAAGTCGCCGACCGCATCCACTGCGGCAGCGGCGATTTTGTCGGGATAGATGTGTGCGTGTGCGTCGATAACGGCCATAGTTCGCTCCTTGTGTATTTGACGTCCCTGATTGTACGGCGGCGCGCGGTTCGCCGCACCGGTCAATGTGCCACCAGCTGGCGGGACATTCGGCCCGATAGCAACTGTTCGGAAAATCGTATATCTAGGCTATCTGATTTCTTGGCCACCGGGGCGCGTTCTCCGGTACACTACCCTTTCGGAAAACGTAACCTTACAAGCGTGCTAGGGATTACAGCGCGCAGGGCCGCACCCGCGAACGAAAGGAACGCTGCTTTCATGAACGACTCCAGCTTTGAGGCAATGGCTGACGAAATCGATGGCCTGCTTGGCATTGACCAGCAGAAACACGCTGGTTGGCACGCCGATTCCATCGCGGTGCGCGGCTACGAGGGCATTGATGCGCGCACGGGTTCCATCAGCTATCCGCTGTATCAGTCGGCAACGTTCGCGCATCCGGCCTGGGGCCAGTCCACGGGCTACTGCTATTCGCGCTGCGGCAACCCCACGCGCCTGGAGCTTGAGAACACCATCGCGCTGCTGGAAGGCGGCAAGAAGGCCATGGCGTTTTCCAGCGGCATGGCGGCTATCACCACGCTGCTGAAGCTTTTGCGCGCCGGCGACCACGTGCTGGTAAGCGACGACCTGTACGGCGGCACGTATCGCCTGTTCAGCAACATCTACACGCAGTACGGCCTCGAATTCGATTACGTGG
>OLPC01003524.1_pt1 | contig 10209 bp, 8 predicted proteins | sample 1672341 | NCBI WGS metagenome assembly OLPC01 (sample SAMEA3136673, study PRJEB25190) | human gut metagenome | reverse complement strand
CTTTCCTCAGAGCGGTCAAAGCCGCCCCGCCGCCGTATGTTCCACTCGTTTTCCGCTCCTCATGATACCATAAAAAAGCAGGATTTGCAAGTAGAAGCCTTTTTTGATATAATATCTTATATATTTTTATGTTTTTTTGCGCAGGAGGTGGGTGCATATGCGGCTGTTTTTTACGGTGCCCGATACGCCGCAGACCCAAAACGGAGTGCTTCTGCGCAATTTTCTGCGCCAGTGTACCGTTTCTACCGACCTTGCCCGTGCAGTCAAGTTCCGGGGCAGCGGCTTTTTTGCGGATGAAGAGCCTGTCCTTGCCAACCGCAGGGTGTACCCGGGGCAGACGGTCAGCTTTGAGCTGCCGCCGGAAGGGGAAGGCGTGGCCCCGCAGCCGGAGATCCCGGTAAACGTGGTCTATGAGGATGCCTTTGCAGTGGTGCTGGAAAAGCCGCCGCATCTGGCCGTGCACCCCACCCTGAACTACCCCTACGATACCCTTGCCAACGGGTATGCGGCATGGGCTGCGCAGCAGGGCATCAGCCCGGTGTTCCGTCCGGTGAACCGCATCGATAAGGACACCAGCGGCCTTGTTCTGGCTGCAAAGCACGCCTATGCTGCGCCGCTGCTGGCCCGGAATGTGGAAAAGCTCTACTATGCCGTTGTGGAGGGAGAGCTGCCGCTGGGTCCGGGCGTGATCGACGCGCCCATTGGCCGCCAGGCGGAGAGCATCATTGGCCGCTGCGTGACCCCGGACGGCAAGCCCAGCCGTACCGAGTATACCATATTAAAAGCAGAAAACGGCCTGAGCCTTGCAGCCTGTGTGCCGGTAACGGGCCGCACCCATCAGATCCGGGTGCATTTTGCGTCCATCGGCCACCCGCTGGCTGGGGATGACCTTTACGGCGGGAGCCGGGAGCGCATTGGGCGGCAGGCGCTGCACTGTGCAAGGCAGAGCTTCCGGGTGCCGGTGTACACCCCGGTTGAGGGCGGAATCCGGGTGGAATGCCCGGCGAATGGAAATAACTGGAAGACTGCTGCGGCGGAAAGCCCGCTGCCGCAGGATATGAAACAGCTTTTTGGTGAAAAGTAAGTGAAAGAACCGCCCAAATTTTGTGACAATGCTTGTTTCAAAGACGGCAGGGTGTATAATAAAATAAGAATGTTGTGTGCATGAGCCTGCTGGAAAGGGCATGTGCGCCCAAGACCGCCGCCGTCTTATCCCGGCACCGTGTGTGCATTGGCGGCAAGGAAGGAGAAAAACCTTTTGATCGAAGACAAGACAAAGGAGCAGCAGCCCGCTTCACCGGTAAAACCGAAACGCGGCCAGAGGCTGCGCTCCCTTTGGGCACAGCTGCAATGCATGGGGCTTTTGCACCGGCACCGGCTGCGCCGTAAAACCCAGAATCATGTGAATGATTTTGGCAGAAAGCTTGCCCAGAATTCTGCCGTGCCAGTCATCGGGGAGACGCTGTATGCACTGGGCTATTCTACAGAATATGGATTCGTCCGCGTTGGGCGCGGCCTGCGCAGCGGCTGGCTGTGGCTGTGGCAGGCATTTACGACACTGCTGGCAAATGCTGCGGCAATGGCGTTCCCGGGGGCAGCGCAGATGTTCCGGGACCTGTTCGGCCCGATCTGGCTGTTCTTCCGGGGCTGCGGTTCGCTGCTGGTGCACGCCCAACGGGTGCGGAAAGAAAAAGGCTTTGCCGCAGCCTGCAAAGCCAGCGTACATTATCTGGCCAGCGGCGTGCGCCGCAACCTGAAAACACTGCCGCGCATGGCCATGTATGTGCTGCCGGTGTGCGCACTGGCCGTTATGGTGACCGTGTTCAACCATACCGTCCGCCAGCCTTATGCGCTGGAGGTGCAGGTGAACGGTCAGACCGTCGGCTATGTGGCCAATGAGGATGTGTTCAACTCGGCCCGCGAGGCGGTGCAGGAGCGTATCAACTACGCAGACACCGACCATGCAAAGTGGACCGTGGAGCCTACCTACACCGTTACCGTGGCCCACAAGACCATGGATGAAAACGAGATGGCGGACGCGATCCTGAAGAGCGCCAGCGACGAGATCAGCGAGGGCACGGCCCTGTATCTGGATGGTGAGCTGACCGCAGTATGCAGCGATGGTGTCAGCCTGCAGAGCTACCTGAGCAGCCTGCTGGAACCCTATGAGGACCCTGAGAACTCCAACGTGACCGTGGGCTTCAACAAGGAAGTCACGCTGGAAAACGGCATCTACTTCAACGACAGCTTTCAGGACGAAGCGGATGTGGAAAAGGAACTTTCCGGTGTGCAGCAGCAGGAAAAGATCTACACAGTGGGCACAGGCGACACGCTATGGAGCATCGCCCAGAAAAACGACCTCACCTTCCGTGAGCTGTGCGAACTGAATACCAATTTCAAGGGCGCGCCCCTGAACGAGAAATCTAACATTCAGGCCGGTGATGAGCTGATCGTGACCAAGCAGGAAGCTACGCTGGAAGTGCGCATCACCAAGGTGGAGACCTGGCAGGAGGAGATCCCCTATACCACCGAGACCACCACCTCCAACGAGTACACGGTGGGTACCAAGAAAACGGTGCAGAACGGTGTGAACGGCCTGCGTCAGATCACGGCGCAGCGTGTTTATAACACCGATGGCATCCAGCTTTCCCAGAAGATCCTGAGCACGGAAGTGGTGCAGGAGCCTGTCACGGAAAAGATCGTGAAGGGCACCAAAAAGGTGACCAGCAGCACCAGCTACATCACCGGCAGCGGTCAGTTCATCTGGCCGGTGCCCGGCTACCGGAACTGCTCGCGCTGGTACGGCGGCAGCCACAAGGGTGTGGATATCTGTGCGGCTGCCGGTACGCCCATCTACGCATCGGCGGGCGGCACCGTGACCAAGGCCGGCTACAACAAGGCCGGTGCCGGTACGGGTTATGGCTACTCCATCATCATCAGCCACGGCAGCGGCTACACCACGGTGTATGCGCACTGTCTGTCGCTGGCGGTGCACTCTGGTCAGACGGTCAAGCAGGGCCAGCTGATCGGCTATGTGGGCAGCACCGGACGCTCCAGCGGCAACCACTGCCACTTTGAGATCCGCCGCAACGGCAGCTACATCGCGCCGCAGAATGTGTTCAACCGCAGAAAGTATAGGTAAAGGTAAGTTTGCAGAGGGCTTTTTCTCCGGAGAAGGCCCATCTGCTGTATTATGTAACAGAAAAGGAGAGATGATCTTATGTCTACCCCTCACATCAGTGCTGAAAAAGGCGACTTTGCAAAGACCGTCCTGATGCCGGGCGATCCTCTGCGTGCAAAATTCATTGCGGACACCTTCCTCAAGGATGTCCGTCAGGTGACCGGCGTGCGCGGCATGCTGGGCTTTACCGGCACTTACGAGGGCCGTCCCATCAGCGTGATGGGCAGCGGCATGGGCATGCCGTCCATTGGCATTTATTCCTATGAGCTGTTCAAGTTCTACGATGTAGAGAACATCATCCGCATCGGCTCTGCCGGCAGCTATACCGACAAGGCCAAGCTGTTTGACGTGGTGCTGGCCGCCGGTGCTGTGAGTGAAAGCAACTATGCCCGCGTGCAGAGCGGCTTTGAAGGGGACATCACGCTGCCCAGCCAGAGCCTGAACGACAAGCTGCGCGCTTCTGCCGCAAAGCAGGGCATCCCCCTCATCGAGGGAAACATCCACTCTTCGGATGTGTTCTACCGTCAGCCCTCCGATGCAAAGCCCACCTACTGGGAAAAGCTGCGCGACGAGCGCGGCTGCCTGTGCGTGGAGATGGAGAGCTTTGCCCTGTTTGCCAATGCACAGGTGCTGGGCAAGAACGCTGCCTGCCTGCTGACCATTTCCGACAGCTTTGTTTCGCCGGAAATCACCACGGCAGAACAGCGCCAGAAGAGCTTTACCGATATGATGAAGGTAGCACTGGGTGCAGAATACTAAGCGTTAAAAACGCATTTCAGCGCGGTTTGCCTGCAAAAGGGCTTGCCGCGCTGTTTTCGACCCCTGAAAACCAAAAAAGGAGTGACGGATATGACAAACCTGACCCTGGAAGAAAAGAAGGAGCTCATCCGCATGGCACTGGCTGCACGGGAAAAAGCCTATGTGCCCTACAGCGATTTTATGGTGGGCGCTGCCCTGCGCGCCAAGGATGGCCGCATTTTTACCGGCTGCAACGTGGAGAACGCTGCCTTTACCCCCACCAGCTGTGCAGAGCGCACGGCTCTGTTCAAGGCGGTGGCCGAGGGTGTGACCGAGTTCACAGACATTGCTGTGGTGGGCAGCCGCCGCGGCGAGGTGAACGAGCAGATCACTTCTCCCTGCGGGGTGTGCCGCCAGGCTCTGTTTGAATTCGGCGGGCCGGAACTGAACGTTATCATGGCAAAGACACCGGAAGACTTTATCGAGCGCAGCATGGACGAACTGCTGCCCTTCGGTTTTGGCCCCTCCAATGTGGCGGGCAACCGTGCCGTGAAGTGACGGGATAAAAACGCAGAGGTGCACTGCAGGACAATAAAGTGACGGCAATACGTGCATTGTGTGCCAAAGCACAGAGAACGCACGGAACTACGGCAAATTTGTGCATAAATACTACTTTTGATAAAAACTTACAAAATTATTGTAAAGATTTTGTAATCGGAATTCGCTTGCATCTGACACGGCTTGCCGTTATACTTGAGCCAGTAAATGTGCAGTTCTGCGCATTTTATTTGTTTGACGCAATTTTATTAAAAATAAAAGGAGAGTTTGATTATGATGATTTCTCGTCGTAATTTCCTGGCTGTGGCTGGTGCCGCTGCCGCTGCCGCTGCTCTGACCGCTTGCGGCGGTTCTTCCGCTTCTTCTACCAGCACCGCTTCTTCCGCTGCTGCTTCTACTGCTTCCTCTGCTGCTGAGGGCGGTGAGAAGATCGTCAAGGTCGCTCTGACCTGCGATACCGGCACGATCGATGATGAGAGCTTCAACCAGGCATGCTGGACTGCTGTTTCCGGCTACATGGGCGATGACTGCCAGTACTACATTCCCGAGGCTGACGCTTCCGATGAGGACCGCGAGACCATGATCCGTCAGGCTGTCAACGACGGCGCTGATGTGATCGTCTGCGTCGGCTACCTGTACGGCGCTTCTCTGGCATGGGCTGCTGACCAGTATCCCGATGTCAAGTTCATCGCCATCGATGTGACTCAGGGCGATATCGGCACCGATGCCATCCCTGCTAACTGCTACTGCATCACCTTCAAGGAGGAGCAGGCAGGCTATCTGGCAGGCTACGCCATCGCAAAGGACGGCAAGACCAAGCTGGGCTTCCTGGGCGGCATGGCTGTTCCCGCTGTTATCCGTTACGGCTACGGCTTCGTGCAGGGCGCTGATGCCGCTGCTGCTGAGCTGGGCCAGAACATCGAGATCAACTACTTCTATGGCGGCCAGTTCTACGGCGATGCAAACATCACCTCCCGTATGGAGGGCTGGTACTCCAACGGCACTCAGGTCGTCTTCGCCTGCGGCGGCGGCATCTACACCTCCGCTGTTGAGGCTGCTCTGAAGAGCAACGGCTATGTCATCGGCGTTGACGTTGACCAGAACTACATCGGTGTCAACGGCGTGGCTGACGGCTCCTTCGCTTACAACCCCTTCATCACCTCTGCAATGAAGGGCCTGACCGAGGCTGTCAACACCGCTCTGTCCGACATCGAGGCAGGCGATTGGAGCGACATCGCTGCTTCCAACGGCAACTTCGGTCTGGAGGACGGCGACTACATCGGCCTGCCCACCGATGCTGACAGCTGGAACTTCGAGACCTTCACCACCGACGAGTACGAGGCTCTGAAGGAGAAGATCAAGAGCGGCGAGATCACTGTGGACAACAACTCTGACGACAGCACCAAGCCCACCGTCAGCGAGTTCACCACCGTCAACTACATCCAGTAATCAAGGCTTTCCCGGGCGGGATGCTCTGCAAAGGGCATCCCGCCTTTTTGCGTTCTTTCGGGCAGCAGGAGAGGACTGTTTGACAAAATGCACAAAAGTAATACTTATGATATGGCAAAACACTAAATTTTCAAAAAGAAGTGTGCAAAACAGCAAAAATACGGTATAATGGGCATTACAATAGTATAAGTGTCGTTTGGACACGAAAGGAGAGTGAGCAGATTGGCAGAGGATTTTGTGATCGAGATGCTCCATATCACCAAGGAGTTCCCGGGCATCAAGGCAAACGACGACATTACCCTGCAGCTGCGAAAGGGCGAGGTCCATGCCCTGCTGGGCGAGAACGGCGCAGGCAAAAGCACCCTGATGAGCGTGCTGTTCGGCCTGTATCAGCCGGAGGAGGGTAAGATCCTCAAAAACGGCAAGGAGGTCGCCATCCGCAACCCCAACGATGCAAACGCACTGGGCATCGGCATGGTCCACCAGCACTTCAAGCTGGTGGAGTGCTTCAGCGTGCTGGACAACATCATTCTGGGCGTGGAGCCCAACAAGCTGGGCTTTTTGCAGAAGGCCGAGGCCCGCAAGAAGGTCGTGGCCCTGAGCGAGAAGTACGGCCTGCGTGTTGACCCCGATGCGCTCATCAGTGATATTTCGGTCGGTATGCAGCAGCGCGTGGAGATTTTGAAGATGCTCTACCGCGACAATGAGATCCTCATCTTCGACGAGCCCACCGCTGTGCTGACCCCGCAGGAGATCGACGAGCTGATGGAGATCATGCGCGGGTTCAAGAAGGAGGGCAAGTCCATCCTCTTTATTACCCACAAGCTCAACGAGATCATGGCGGTCGCCGACCGCTGCACCGTCCTGCGCAAGGGCAAGTATATGGGTACCGTGGACATCAAGGACACTACCAAGGAAGAGCTTTCCCGCATGATGGTCGGCCGTGACGTCCAGCTTCAGGTCGATAAAAAGCCCGCTCACCCGGGCGATGTCGTGCTGGACGTGGAGGGTGTCACCATCCACAACGACCAGCGCAAGAAGGACTCCGTCAAGGACGTCACCTTCCAGGTCCACGCAGGCGAGATCGTCTGTCTGGCGGGCATCGAGGGCAACGGCCAGACCGAGCTCGTCTATGGCCTCACCGGCCTCGAAAAACTGTCGGGCGGCAAGATCACGCTGGACGGCAAGGACATCACCCGCGAGAGCATCCGTCAGCGCTCGAAGGACGGCATGAGCCACATCCCCGAAGACCGCCACAAGCACGGTCTGGTGCTGGATTACAGCCTCGAGAACAACATGGTGCTCCAGCGCTACTGGCAGCCCGAGTTCCAGAAGGGCGGCTTCATCCAGTCCGATAAAGTCCGCGAGTACTCCGATAAGCTGATCGCTCAGTACGACGTCCGCAGCGGTCAGGGCAGCTCCACCATCGTGCGCAGCATGTCCGGCGGCAACCAGCAGAAGGCCATCATCGCCCGCGAAATCGACAAAGACCCCAAACTGCTGGTGGCTGTTCAGCCCACCCGCGGCCTGGATGTCGGCGCGATCGAATACATCCACCGCCAGATCGTCGCCCAGCGCGACAAGGGCAAAGCTGTCCTGCTGGTCAGCCTCGAGCTGGATGAGGTCATGAACCTGTCCGACCGCATCCTCGTCATGTACGAGGGCGAAATCGTGGGCGAGTTCGACCCCAAGACCACCACTGTGCAGGAGCTGGGCCTCTACATGGCCGGCGCACGCAAGCAGGGAAAGGAGAGCAAATAAATGAACAAGAAAAAACTTTCCCACAGCAACCTCAACAGCTCCATCACCAGTGTGCTGGCCGCGCTGCTGTGCATCGTCATCGGCATGGCTGTGGGCTTCCTCGTGCTGCTGGCCATCAACCCGGCCCACGCATGGGGCGACGGCTTTGTCCGCATCATTAAGGGCGGCTTCCATGACGCCCCCTACGGCGTCGGCAAGGAGCTGGCCAACGCAGCACCCCTCATCATGACCGGTCTGTCCGTGGCCTTCGCCTTCAAGACCGGCCTGTTCAACATCGGTGCTGCCGGTCAGTACACGCTGGGCGCTTACGGCGCACTCTACTGTGCCATCATGCTCAAGATGCCCTGGTATGTCTGCCTGATCGTCGCTACCATCCTCGGCGGCATCTGGGGCGCTATCCCCGGCTTCTTCAAGGCTTACTTCAACATCAACGAGGTCATCACCTCTATTATGTTCAACTGGATCGGTTTGTATCTGGTCAATGAGCTTATCTACCAGAACGGCACCGGCCCCATGTACGACGTGCGCAACACCCGTACCCTGAACCTGAGCAAGAACGCGGAGTTCGCCCAGTCCATCATCCCGGACTTCGGCCTGAACAAGATGTTCCAGACCAACAGCACCACCATTGCGATCTTCCTCGCTGCGGCAGTCGCCATTCTGATCTGGGTCATCCTGAACAAGACCACCTTTGGCTATGAGCTGAAGGCCGTCGGCCTGAACAAGAGCGCTGCCCGCTACGCCGGTATCAACGAAAAGAAGAACATCATCCTCTCCATGGCCATTGCCGGTGCGCTGGCAGGCTTTGGCGCGGGCCTGTTCTACCTGTCCAACGTGGGCCAGTGGAATCCCCTGAACTCCACCAGCCTGCCCGCCATGGGCTTCAACGGCATCTCCGTTGCCCTGCTGGCAAGCTCTAACCCCATTGGCACCATCTTCTCGGCCCTGTTCATCTCCCACATCTCGGTGGGCGGCACCTTCCTTTCCACCAAGTATTACCCCACGGAGATCGCCGACCTGATCAGCGGCATCATCATCTACCTGTGTGCATTCTCCATGCTGTTCCGCGGCAAGATCCAGAAGCTGCTGTTCAAGAATGCGGACAAGACCAATGTGAACGCAGAGCCTGCCCCGGCGGAAAAGGCCAACGCGAAGAAGGAGGGCAAGTAAGATGCTGCTTTTGATCAAATATACCCTGCTGTATGGCATCGTCCTGATGCTGGTGGCACTGGGCGGTATGTTCAGTGAGCACTCCGGCATCATCAACATTGCACTGGAAGGCATCATGGTCATTGGCGGTGTGGCGGGTGTTCTCACCCTGACCATGCTGCCTGCCGAAATGCCGGTCTTCCTCGTGGTGCTGATCTCTGTTCTGGTGGCGGCACTGGCCGGTATGGTGTACAGTCTGCTGCTGGCCTTTGCCTCCATCAACCTGAAGGCGGATCAGACCATCGGCGGCACGGCCCTGAACCTGCTGGCCACGGCCATCGCGGTGGTCCTTGCCAAGAATTTCAGCGAGAGCGGCAGTGCAAAGCTGAACTACACCAACAGGCCCTTCCTGTTCAGCATCGGCGGGCTGGAGCTGAGCATTTTTGTGCCGCTGGGCATCATTCTGCTGATCATCAGCTATGTGGTGTTGTACAAGACCCGCTTTGGCCTGCGTCTGCGTGCCTGCGGCGAGCATCCGCAGGCAGCGGACTCTGTGGGCATCAATGTCTACAAGATGCGCTATGCCGGTGTTGTCATTTCCGGTGCACTGGGCGCAATCGGCGGTATGGCCTACATTGTGCCCCCGGTGCAGACCTGGAACTTTGAGGTGGGCGTGGCCGGCGCAGGCTTCCTTGCCATGGCTGTTATGATCTTTGGCCAGTGGAAGCCCTTCAACATCTTTGGCGCAGCCATGTTCTTTGCTGTGTTCAAGAGTCTGGCAAACATTGCAGACTCCACCTTCCTGGCACAGCTGCACTGGTCCAGCAACATCTACAACATGATGCCGTTCGTGGCGTCCATGATCATTCTGGCGTTTACCTCCAAGAACAGCATGGCACCCAAGGCAGAGGGCATCCCCTACGACAAGGGGTCCCGCTAAAACGACGATTTGTGTTCCCAAAACAAGGGCGCAGCTGCTTTTTCGGGCGGCTGCGCCCTTTTTGGCTTAAAATTGGGCAAAGTTTACAGAATGATACTTGCTTTTGTTTGGAATTTTGCTATACTATATCTTACAATGTCGTACTATTGAAAAAACGAGGAGCGTGATACGATGCGCGTTTATGATCTGATCGCAAAAAAGCGTGATGGCGGTACGCACAGCCGTGAGGAGCTGGAGCAGATCGTCAATGGCTATGTCAGCGGAGAAGTGACTGATTACCAGATGGCTGCATGGATGATGGCTGTCTATCTGCGCGGCATGACCGATGAAGAGACCGCAGAGCTGACCGATGTGATGGCTCACAGCGGTGTGATGGTGGATCTTTCGCCCATTCCGGGCATCAAGGTGGACAAGCACTCCACCGGCGGCGTGG
>OLPC01003521.1_pt1 | contig 10213 bp, 8 predicted proteins | sample 1672341 | NCBI WGS metagenome assembly OLPC01 (sample SAMEA3136673, study PRJEB25190) | human gut metagenome | reverse complement strand
GAAAGACCTGCTCCAAGTGTCCGGCTCGTGAAATCCATTCACCTTCGGGCTTTGCTGTAAATATTGGCTTATCCATGAACTGTAACACCAAGAGTCATCATCTTCAGTGCGCAATCTGAAACAGAGAATAAAATTGTCCTTTTTGCTGCATAAGCGTATCGAAATTTCCCTGCTCGCAGATTGTTCCATTCTTCATGACAAGGATTTTATCATAGCGGCGAAGAATCGCTTCCTCTAGGCGATGCGTTACGACGATTCTTGTCATTCCAACCAGATTCAGTATGGAAAAACTGACTGCTCTTGCAGTGGCTGCATCAAGTGCGGCAGTTGCCTCGTCAACCAGAAGTATTGGTGATTTTCTAAGAAGCGCTCTTGCAATGCTGATTCGCTGACGCTCACCGCCTGACAGATTCGCGCCATTTTCGCCGCAGACAAAACCTTCGCCGCGCTTTTCAATAAACTCCGACAAGCCGGAGCGCTCCAATGCTAATGTGACTTCTTTATCTGGAAATTCATGAAACATAGTGACATTGTTTCTTATGGTATCGTTAAAAACAAAGACATTTTGCTGCACTGATGTCATCAGCTGATAGAGCGATTCGCTTTCAATATTTTTAATTGAAACACCATCTATGCAAATCTCGCCCTGATAGTTGCTGCTTCCCATCAGAAGATTCAAAAGCGTCGATTTTCCACTTCCTGATCCTCCTACAATTGCATAGCTCTTTCCTGCGTCAAACTGAACATCCAGATCTTTTAACACAGGACTCTCTGGCTCATATCCATACGTCAGATCCTTCACTTCGATCTTTTCTGAAAAACCATTAAGCTTTTCTCTTCCTTCTTCGCGCACGTTCTCCGATAATGCATCTGACAATTTCTCCATCAGTGCAATCGCAGCCTTTCTGTTTGACCACAGAAGCGGAACCTGACTAATTGGATTTAAAATATAATTCATCAGCTGGACAAATACGATTACAACACCAGCTGTTACTCCTTTGCCGCTAATTGCAAGCCATGCACCTGCCAGAAAAATTCCCATCTGGGCAATGATTCCCGCATCATTTGCCAGAAGTGATATCAGTTGCTCGGTACGGCGCTTATTTTTCTTTGCCTCCTCTGCCTGCTCATTTCGCTGTGAAAATAAACGACTTGCCTGTGTCTCTGCACGAAAGCTTTTGATGACTGGAAAGCCTGACAGAAGCTCATTCACAATTGAAACAAAACGCTCATTTTTTTTAGAAATTTCCTTTTCCTGCTCTGTCAGGCGATTTCCTGCCGTCATGGAGACGGCCACCGGCAGAAATGACAAAGCAACTGCAAGAACTAACATCACCGGACTATAATAAAGCATCATGATCAATGCACCCAAAAAACAAAAGAGAAGCTCAATCAGGGTGAAAGTTGCGGCTAAATAGTTGTTCTCGATTGAGGTGCAGTCATTTGTCAGCGCGGAAACGTAAAGTGCGGTGCCTTCTTTTGAAAAAGAGCGCAAACTTTTCTGTGTCAGCCGCGAAAATGCATAATCGCGGTACTGCTGCATGGCTCGTTGTAAAAATCTTGGATATACTGCTCTATACATTACATTGGCTATTGTGTAAATAACAACGACAATAATGACAATCCATGCACTGCGCACAAGGGCCTGCATATCCTGATTTGCTGTGCAGTCCATGATCTGCTGAATCAGCCATGAGATCATCAGATTTAGTGAGCTCATAGCAATCGTTAAGATGATGGTTACGATGAAATTTATTCTATTTTTATAGTATAATTGGTGTATAAATTCCCTGTTTTTCTTTTTGTTTTGCTTTGTTTTCATTTTATTTTTCTCCCACTACCTGATTTTTGACAATTCAATTTCTGCCATTTGCTTTTGAACTATTCATTTTTTTCATTCGTTTCCTGACTGGTACAAGTTAATGCGCTCATTATCATCCTTGCGCTCATTCCACGATGCAAACGGATTTTTGCTTCCAATTGGTGCCGAAAAGGCAGATTGTTTTCTCATATTGACTGCCAATCTTGCCTCATTTTCTGTATACATAAGCATACTTGCAAAGGTGAGAAATGCCACCCACTCGGCACTGTTTTCATACGAATAAATGTGCATTTTTCCATTTGTATCGGTAATCTCAAGATTACGAATCAGATGATACTTGCACAACTCATCGAGTACAGCAATGACTTCTGGCTCTGGGGCATTTAATTCCTTTGCTAAGAGACGCCCTGTGACATTTTCGTTTGGCTTTTTCGCATACAACGCCGCAACGACCTCCAGACAATATGGCTTAACGAGTAAGAAAAACAGTCTGCGCAGCGAATCGGCATCCTTGATTACCGACTCAAACCCGTTCTCTGGCTGTGAGAGCAAAAATATGTAGTCGAGGTTGTTAAAACCATAGCTCATATAGCCGCTGTCCGTCTCAATATAAAGGCCACTGGTGGAAATACTAGCATCCGAGTCCTCTGTTGTGCTGTATGCCTTCTTTTTATGCTCATTGTGCTCGTCATGCTCATTATTTTGGCTTTGCACATCTTGACTTTGTGTCGTTTTTCTCTGGTTCTTTTGAGTTGCCGCATCAAGAATATTGGACACAGCAACGCTGTCTATATTTGAATCCTCGCACCGAAGCACCGCCTTTTGGATGTTCCACATCAGATCACACGCCGCCTTCATGCGGTCTTTTTTCGGATAGCTATACAAGGTGCGGTCAAACAGCTCCTTTATATCCGTCTGTGCCACTGGTGTTCTTCCAAACAACTCATCCACTGATACATGAAGCGTATCAGCAATCGCCGGAAGAAGCTCGATGTCCGGCGCGCCACCGCACTCCCATCGCGATACTGCCTGTGTGGTTACGCCCACGGCGCGCCCAAGCTCCTCCTGTTTTAAGCCTGCCTGCTTGCGAAGCTGTCCAATTCGCTCCCCGATTTTTGTATATGGACTACTCGTATATGGATTCTTCTCAGTTCCATTTCGGACTCCATTGCTGTTGCTCATCCTATTCTCCTCCTCTGCGTCTTTCCTTTCTTGTCTCAACGAATGATTGTATTATAGCTTACGCAATACTTGAATTCAATGCAGGTGTTTTTGTCAAAAGTCAAGTGGTAGTTGAATCACTACAGTTCATATTCAATACTTAAATTAGCGGCGAAAAAATATCCCGTGAACGATGACTTAACAATCGCGTACCTTGATATCACCAGATATGGTAGATGCCTTTAACTTACTGTCAGGCTCACCAAAGCGCTCCTGCACCTTTTTCTTTCCCTTACTGTTAATTCCTCCGCAGACAGCAGAAACATCACCACTCGTACTGGAAAGCGCCATTTCGAGTCCAATTTCTCCAATGTAGCGAACGTTTACATCACCGCTGGTACTCGAAACTACAGCATCTACCTGATTTCCAATCGTCACTTTACAATCACCGCTGGTACTCTTTGATCTGCACTGCGCGCTCTTGTCAAATTCGGCCTTTATGTCTCCGCTTATACTCACAACGTCTATCTTATCTGCCTTGCATGCGATCACATTCACATCGCCGCTGATGCTTGATGCAAAAAGTTCATCTGCCTGACAATCTTCCACTCCTACGTCACCGCTTCCAGTATGAATCAATAAGGTCTTTGCGCTGCTGTTATTTGTTTTGATATCACCGCTCTTTGAATTAAGTTCACACTGCTTTGTATTAAGTTGATCCACAGAAATATCACCACTCACTGCTTCTACTAGAAAATGTTCACTAGATATATCATTTACGACGATATCGCCACTTATATTCTTTACCTTAATTTTTTCAAACTGCTCTGGCACTGCAATATGAATAACAATTCCTGCTGAATATTTCCCCACCTTAAGGCCAAATAAGCGTGAGGCAGCATAAGAAACACTTATACCTGCTTTCTTTTCCTGCTGAATCGAAAGTGTTCCAACAGACGCACTGACACGAAGCGTCTCTTTTAATGCCTCCATATCATCTGCAAGCCCACCAGTTACAGACAGCTCTACATCATTTGTACTGCTCTTTTTGATTTCAATATCGGCATCTGTGAGCTGAGCATTGACACGCTGAATGCCTGGATAAAAACGATTATAAATATCAGAATTACCCACTGTGTCCGAATTTGAATTGACATTTATTGTCATAGCAGCCGGATTTTCATCTAAGAATGCCTGACGGATTTCCTCGACATTTCCAAGCTCTTCACAAATTTCCTCTTCACTCTTTCCGTTTTCCATACCTTCCTTAAAATGATTCTCGTAATCACTGAGAATATCCGTCAACAATTCCTCATCCATCCCTGCAAATGCAGTGCGTAGCTGTGCAAAAAATTCGTCCTTTTTCATAATATTTTCCACCTTTCTTCATACTCAGCATCGTATATTAACTCGGCTGCTATTTTCCATTTAATTACTTTCTTTGCTCACTATCAGCCGCTCAACTGCTGCCGTGAAATCAAACCATTCTTTCTTTAACTGTTCCTGATAGGCCCAGCCCTTCACCGTGAGGTGATAATACTTTCTAGCTGGTCCTTCCCCTGCCTCGACAAGATATGTCTCCACATATTCCTCATCCCTCAACCTCTTTAAGATCAAATACAGCGTACCTGCCGCCAGCTTCATCTCCTTTGAAATATTTTCAGTAAGCTCATAGCCGTACTGGTCACGAAGCGCCAGCTGCGACAGCACGCACAACTCAAGCGCTCCTTTTTTAAACTGAGCATTCATGCTCACACCTCCTTCTTTTTTCCTGTTAGCTGCATCATATCACATACTATTCTATATTGCAATATAGTATATAAAAAAACTTAGTGTTTTTTTGACAGCAAAAAGCCCACGGTTTTCACCGTGGGCATATGTCAATTCATTACTTCATAACCATCTCTTCGTCACTCGGCAGTTCCTTTGCGAGCTTCGATGGTTTTTCCAGATACCAGTATGCAACAGATGTGTAATCATCATAGCGTGGTCCTGTCCATCCAAGGTTGTCGATTGTCATCTTGAAATTCTTAGAGAAATACACTGGATCCTTCTCATGGAAGCGATACAGCAAGAAGCGCTGCTGTCCATTATAAAATTCGCGATTGTCACCCATGATAGCAAAAAGTCCTGTATACATTCCGCTAAATGTCTGGTAACGATTCAAAATGATATCATTTCCAAAACCGTATGAGCCGCAGAAATAATCCTCTGTTCCAGTATAATTCATGCTTGGATACTGGTCATCGTCAATATACATCTTTGCTTCGCCCTCTACCCAACAGGTGTTATTTCCATTCATACCTGTTGCGAGTGTCACACCTGCAAAGCAGCCTCTGCCTTCAATTCCATCAATAATTGTATATGCGCGTCCTTTCGTAACTGGATGCTCCTGACGATACGCAGCATGGAAATAGCCTGCATCCTGAGGAATCTCGCCGTACCAGCCAGAGATCATATAGAACAGCGTTTCTTCCTTCTTACTGCGGTTTTCCATAGTGATGCGGCAGTGCTTTGCAAATGGCATCTCCCAGTAGCTGTTAAAGCCACGTCCTGGTGCTGTGAGGATTTTCGCTGAATTTAAAACAATGTAGTTGCCGTCGCGATCCTTGAAATTTTCGTCATATGCGCAGCCAAAAAATGCAGAGATAGGCGCTTCAACAGACGGAAATTCCTCATTTTCCCAGTAAATACGCATAACAAAGCTATGGCCAACATATCCGGTAAACCAAATGTGTGTAATCATACCAGGGCCATCTGTATCACACAGCGTAACAGTCTCTCCCGGAGCAATCTGAATACACGGTCTTAATTTCTCACAATCCTTACCCTTTGTACCACCATTTTTTTGTCCAGTCGGATTTTCAGCTGAAAAGCCAAAGCTTTGGCGATTCTTAATTCTGTATAATTTCATAATATTATTTTCCCTTTCTACTTTTACAATTATCAAAAGTCTTAATCAAATCTGTGAAATACCTGCAGATTCTTAAAACAAGCCTTTGCATCTGATGCATATATGCCGAAACAGCCACCTGTAACATCAAACATACGTGTTCCAAGCACCACTCTGTTGTCTACATATGCCTCTAGAACAGAGCCAGATGCGATAATGTCTACATGAAAACTCTGAGTTGTCTTTGACGAAAGCGGACGTTCCAGTTCTACCTCATACGGAAACATCTGACCGCCTCGCTCTGTCATACGAACGCCTGACTTAAATTCCATGCGGCGACGGGCAAAATCAATATGAATATAATATCCCACAGCAAAAGATTCGTCCACATGAATGGCAACACCAATACTTGCAACTTCCCCTGTTGCTTCAACATCAAAAGAAAGGCGACTTGTCTCCTTTAATGAATTTAACAGCAGTGCACTATATCCATACGGCGTATCTACACTGGCACTATTTTCTGCTAGTTTCCAATCTCCGGTAAGTGGCTTCATTTCAAGAGTTTCCTGCGTATTAACAGCATTTAAGACAGAAGGCACAGGCTTTACAAACAAATCGCCATTTTCATCCTGCCATAATTCATGTACTACAAGACAGCCACCCCAGTCCCAAGTATTGCAATCCTTTCCATCATATCCAAGTGGGTCAAAATGATGCTCATTATTTTCGCGTGTTGGATTCCATCCATACACATAACGGTGAACGCCATCTGTACCTGTTTTTGCTGCATAAAAAGCGCGGGTATCAAAGGTATCTATCTCAGGTGTTTCCCATGGTCCGTTTAAACTACGACTTTTCCTATATAAGGTCTGATAACGGTCTGCATAGGAAGAAAATACAAGATAATACCAGTCTCCCATCTTGAATAGATCTGGGCATTCAAATGCACACTGGGCATTCATAGGAGCATATATCGGATCACAATAGCTCCAGTGATGCAGATCGTCTGATTTGCAAAGGCCAACACAGCCTCTTCTTGTCGTCATTCCCTGTTTCTGCGCTGCAAAAATCATCCACCAGCAGTTTTCTTCTTCACACCAAAAAACAAATGGATCTCTCCAATGCACAGGAGCATAAATCTGATTGTCGGATGCAAAACGATCTTCTGGAATTTCTGTCCACGTATCCAAATTGGTACTAACTGCATGATTGATATAATTTTTTTCTGGCATTACCTGAAATGTACAGAAAAACATATGATATATTCCATCTACCTTTATGACAGACCCCGTTCCTCCAACAATTTTCGTATCGTGCTCTGTAAAATGAACATGATCTGTTGTGCTTAACATAACCCAACTGTCCTGATGATTAGCATCTCGGTTTCCTCGATAGTTGCGCAGATAAAATGGTTTGAATACACCATTATCATAAAATGGGATCACATCTCCCAATACTCCCTTTTCTGGGCAATAATACAGGCTCATAATCTCACTCTCCCACTGTCGTTAATTGAATATTCTCAAAGCAAACTGTTCCATCTGATACGGCAAGTCCAAATTTTCGGTCATGAAGATCATAGGCACGAACACTCATTGCCACTTCATCGTTTACATATACTTCCATCACAGATTCATCCACAAAAATTTCCATCGAATATGTCTGATTTGGAATTAATTCAACAGGACGTTCTAGCTCCACATCATACTGGAATGTCCATCCTCCCTGCTCATGCATACGAATAGCACTTTTGTATTCGATTCTTTGACGCTTAGGATCCAGATAAAAATAATAGCCTCTGGCAAATTCCTGATCTGCCTGAAGTACCACTGCAAATCGCTCGGTTCCAGGTGTAAACGTAAAATCAAGTGACAGACAACACTGATGTGGCACATCATTTTCACTAATTATGGATGCATATGCAATTGGAGAATCCACTTTGGCTGATGTCTGATCCACTTCCCAAGCTCCATTTAAAGGATTCCACTTTATTTCGTTAGGAACAGTAAGCACCCTTTTCAGTGCCGGATTTGACCGAACTGCCAGTGTTCCATCTTCTCTTGCATAAATTTCATGTGGAACCAAACTTCCACCCCAGTCATATGTTTTATAATCGTATCCTTCATGGTCTGGGTCAGGATCAAAGTTCCATGTATTTTGTGTTCTTGTCGGATTCCATCCAAAAATGTATCTATGTTCTCCGTCACTGCAGGTTTTTGCTGCATAGAAAGCACGTCCGTCAAAGGAGTCCGTCTTGGGACGAATCCATGGACCATTACATGAACGACTCATACGGTAAAGTGTTTGGAAACGGTCTGTAAACTGTGAAAATACAAGATACCACCACCCATTCATATAAAAAAGATCTGGGCACTCATAAGCAGACATACTTGACTGCGGTGAATAAAGTGGAGCGCAGCATGTCCAATGATGAAGATCAGTAGATTTGCAAAGTCCGACACAGCCACGTCGCTTTGTATTGCCCTGACTCTGTGCACAAAGAAGCATCCACCAGCATTTTTCTTCTTCGTTCCAAATCACATGCGGATCACGCCAGTCTGTAAGTAAATAAATTGATTCATCAGGTCCAAATGTCTCCTCTGGATATTTCGTCCAGCTTTTTAGATCTGTACTTGTAGCATGACACACATATTGGCGTTGTGGATTTGACTCAAAGATACAGTAATACAAATGATATACACCATCTGCCTTTATTACACTTCCTGTTCCGCCAACAATACCCGTTGCTATCTCAGGATTATAGTGAACACAATCCTTTGTTGTTAACAGATGCCATCCTTTCTTTCTATCACTTCCAAAATAAGGATTCCAGTTTTTCAAATAAAATAATTGAAATTCTCCATTCTCATAATATGGAATCACATCACCCACACGCGCATGATCCGGCGTATAAAATAACTGCATATAAACAATCCCTTTCTGTAATCTGCAAGTGGGCAGGAAAAACGCCTTCCTGCCCACATTTAAATTTTAATAGCTATTCAGACCTACAATTCAATTTTACTTTATATTAATCTGAATAATTTTTACTTCATATACATTTCAGCAATTTCTTCCTGAATAGTAGATCCACCCTGCTCGTTCCACTGAGTTACAAAATCATCAAACGCTTCAATGCCAAGACTTCCAGATATAATTTTTACAAATGTTTCATCCTGTAATGCAAGAAGTGTAGACCAACGCTTCATCATTGTCTTTGTCGGTGCACCTGTATAAACACTCATATTCATTCCAGCATCACGCAGCTCAGAATAACGTGTCCATGAACCAAACTTCGGTCCCCAACACATTGCATACTGGAATGCCGTCAAATCATCTGGATTTGCACTTCCAGTCTTGTCATATCCTTCGTCTACGTAACGCTTAATACCAACATAGTAACGATATGCCTCTGGCATAAGCTCTTCTGGCTTTAATTCTCCTGCAAATACCTGTCCAATCGTTGTGTTATATCCAATTGCCTTATTCAAATATGGATCAAGAAGTGCATATGTATAATCACACTGATTAATACCAGTTTTTGAATTTACACCCCATACTTCCAGACTGTCAAGTGTTGCATCTGGACTATTGATACGGTCATTGTTAAAGTTAATCAATTTAATCAATGCTTCTGGATGCTCACAGTTTGCATTGACTGCATAAACATAATCGAAATTTGTATAGGAATATGCTGTTGCATCTCCACCTTCTACTGAAGGTGCATTGATAACCATCCATCCACAATCATTATTATTTGCAATCGCATCGCGGCCAGCTCCCCATGATATACCATCTGTTCCATAGAACAGTCCACATTCCTGCTGCAACTGCCTCACTAATTGCATCAGTGTCTGATACACCAAATTCTTCGTTAATCAAACCTTCGGAATACATAGCTGCCAACTTCTCAAGAGCATTTCTAGTTTCCTGTGATGTTGGCTCATAGGATACTGTTCCGTCATCATTTGGCATCCACATATATTGAAGAATAGATCCTCCAAATGCATTGACAACACCTTCTATTGTTCCATATCCAGCATAATCAGACATCTCATTACAAACACCAAGTCCCCATGTATCATCAACACCATTGCCATCTGGATCATCATTCTTAAATGCGCGGGCAACCTCAACAACATCATCAAGTGTCTTAGGAACATCTAAGCCTAACTTATCCAACCAATCTTTGCGAATCCAAAGGAACTGACTTGGAATACGCTCTGCATTACCGCTAGGGATACCATATAAAACATCATTTCTCTTTGCTGCTTCCAAAATTTTTCCACCGTCTGAATTCAGATTTTTCTTTGTCAGCTCTGATCCATACTGCTCTA
>OLPC01003513.1_pt1 | contig 10230 bp, 8 predicted proteins | sample 1672341 | NCBI WGS metagenome assembly OLPC01 (sample SAMEA3136673, study PRJEB25190) | human gut metagenome | reverse complement strand
GTGCAGGTCATCAGGGAAACGTAGTCCTGCCCCTCTACGGGCTGTAATAAATCCGTCTCGGTGGGGAGGACAATGGAGATCCGGTCCACCTCATAGGTCAGCACCCGGTCCAGCACCGTGATGGTGAACGTGTCGCCCGCTTCCAGCTCGTCCAGATTGGTGAACAGCTTGGCGCTGGGCAGGCCGCGGTGGGCCGAGATGACCGCATGGGTGCCCGCCCCGCCCACGGGGAGGCTGCTGCCCTCCAGATGGCCTGCCGCCACCTGCAAAACACCATCGCTGGTGCCGTGGTAGACGGGCAGCTCCACGCCGATCCTGGGGATGGTGATATACCCCATAATGCCCGTGCCGGAGACGTCCAGCGTCTCGTCATAGCCGGAGACCTGCTCCGGCGTGAAGAACGAATTGGGCGTGGCCGCCAGCCGTTGGTTGTAGGCGTCCGCCGCCTCAAAATAGGCGGTATAGTCCGCGTCCGACATCTCGTTGACCGTCTCGTCATAGCTGGCCAGCGCGCGGGACTGGTGGCGCTGGTTGACATAATCGCTGACGGTGGGATATAACATCACGGATAGACCCACGAGAAAGATCAGGATTAAAATTATGGTACTGCGGTTCTTTTTCATGGGCTACTCCCTAATGTTATCAGGATATTTTTGCTTTGGGGTTTGGTTTAGCGCTTGTTCTCCATCCGCTTCTTGGTCACCAGCAGGACCACGGCCACAGCCATCAGGCCGCCGCCAACGACGTAGAAAACCGTGGTGCCCATGCCGCCGGTGGAGGGCAGGGTGGTGCCGGCGTTGTTGACAATCGTAATCGCATCCGCTGTTGTCTTGCCTACAGTAAATTTAACGCTAGTCAATTCACTCGTTGCACCATTGCCACTCTGACCATTGTTGGTGTTACCATTGATCTTAATTTCAACGGGGTCAATGGAGTTATAACCAGGCAACGGGGTAATTTCTTCAATGAAGTAAGTACCGTCATCCAGCCAGCGAGAGAACACCGGCGGCGGCCATGACGCTCATGAGAGAAATAAAGGTTCTGCGTTTCATAGGTGATGATCCTTTCTTATTCAGTATGGGAAATTTTCTGGAGGAACTCACGGGTCCTTGCCTCTTTGGGATGGGCGAAGAACTCCTGCGAGGGTGCTTCCTCGACCACGACGCCGTTTTCCATAAAGACGGTGCGGGACGAGACGTTGCGGGCAAAGCCCATCTCATGGGTGACGACCAGCATGGTCATGCCCTCCTGTGCCAGCTGCCGCATGACGGCCAGCACCTCACCGGTCAATTCCGGGTCGAGGGCACTGGTGGGTTCGTCGAAATAGATGATCTCGGGGCCGGAGGCAAGAGCGCGGGCGATGGCCACGCGCTGCTGCTGACCGCCCGACAGCTGACGAGGGTAGTAGTCGGCACGGTCGGCGAGGCCGACCTTTTCCAGCATCTTCATCCCGACGACATCAGCCTCCGCTTTGGGCATCTTTCGGGCGACGATGAGGCCCTCGGTGACGTTCTGCAGGGCCGTTTTGTTGCGGAAGAGGTTGTAGTTCTGGAAGACGAAAGCCGTCTTGCGGCGCAGCCGCGCGATGCTGGCGCGGTCGGCGTGGGCGAGGTCGAAGGTCTCACCGTCGAAGGTGAGCTGGCCTGCGTCCGCCGTCTCAAGGAAGTTGAGACAGCGCAGCAGGGTGGTCTTGCCTGAGCCGGAAGGGCCGAGGATGGCCACGACGTCGCCCTTTTCCACCGTCAAATCGACGCCGCGCAGCACGTCCAGGCTGCTGGTCGGCTTGGGGGCGCGGCCAAAGATGCCGGGATGGACACCGGGCTTTGCGTAAGTATGGAAGGATTTGCGGACGCCGCGTATCTCTAACATTGCCATAACAGCCACACTCCTTTCTTACTGGAAGCCGTGGGCGTTGAGCTGGCGCTCCAGCAGCCCTTGCAGCTTGGTGATGACGGTACAGAACAGCAGATACACCACGGCCACCTCACAGTAGATGGGCAGGAAGATGTAGGTGCGGGCGGCCACGCGCTGACCGGCCATGAACAGCTCGGCCACCGTGATGTTGGACGCCAGCGAGGTGTCCTTGATCATGCCGATGAGCGAGTTGGAGAGGGCGGGCACTGCGGTGCGCAGGGCCTGCGGCAGCACGATGCGGCGCATGATCTGCCACCAGCTCATGCCGACGCAGTAGCCGGCTTCCAGCTGGCCCTGCGGCACGCTCTCGAGTGCGCCGCGCATGGTCTCGGCGCAGTATGCACCCTCGTTGAAGGCGAAGGCGATGACTGCCGCCGGGAAAGCGTCCAGCATGATGCCCACGCTGGGCAGGCCGTAAAAGATGATGAAAAGCTGCACCAGCAGCGGCGTGCCGCGGATGACCCAGATGTAGAACCGGGCCAGCTGGCTCAGCACCGGCACTTTGGCGTACTGCACCAGCGCCACGGCCACCGCCAGCACCATCGCCAGGGTGAACGAGACGAGGGTGAGGGGAATGGTCATGGTGAGGCCCGCCGAGAGGATGCGGGGAAGAGCCTCCCAGAGCACGCTGACGGTGCGGTTGGATAAGAGTGTTTCCAGCATGGATACTCCTTTTTCAAAATTTGAATAAACAGACAGGACAAGTGGGTGGACATATTATATACCTTAAAGCAGGGTCAAAGTCAAGAGGAAAAAATGAAAATCCTACAAAACCTACCAGAATACTATAACATGATTTGGAAATGAACGCAAATGGTTTCGAAAAATTGCATGGTATAGACGAAATGGACGAAAAACAGGTGCTGACTTTGTGCAGAACGGCAGAGTAGTTGACGCGGCAGAAGCTTTCGGGTACAATAGAGCTGTATAGACCTGTAAAGGTACAAACAGGCCGCACGCCCCGCCAGACGGGAGCGCGGCGGATACGGAGGACAAACGTGATGAAACGTATTGGTATTCTGGGCGCTGGCACCTGGGGCATGGCCCTTGCACGGATGCTGACTGTGAGCGGGAATGATGTGCTGGTGTGGTCGGCCATCGAGAAGGAGATCGACAGCCTTTCCACCACCCGCAAGCACCCCAACCTGCCGCAGATGAAGATCCCCGACGAGCTGCGGTTCACCAAGAGCATCGAGGAAGTCTGCAAAGACAAGGACATCCTGCTGTTCGCAGTGCCGTCGGTGTTCGTCCGCTCCACGGCAGCAAAGGCCCGGCCCTATGTGGCCGACGGCCAGATCATCGTGGACGTGGCAAAGGGCATCGAGCCCGACACCCTGTACACCATGACCGAGATCCTGGCCGATGAGCTGGGCAAGGAGGGCGGCCCGAAGGGCGTGCGCCTTGTGGCCCTGTCCGGCCCCACCCACGCCGAGGAAGTGGCCATCGACCTGCCCACCACCATCGTGTCGGCCAGCAAGGATATGGAGGCCGCTGCCTATGTGCAGGAGGTCTTCACCAACAATGTCATGCGCGTCTACACCAACGAGGACATCAAGGGGGTAGAGCTGAGCGGCGCCATGAAGAACGTCATCGCGCTGGGCGTCGGCATCTCCACCGGCCTCGGCTACGGCGATAATGCCCGCGCTGCCCTCATCACCCGCGGCATCGCCGAGATCGCCCGTCTGGGCGTGGCGATGGGCTGCAATGTCCACACTTTCGCAGGTCTGGCCGGTATCGGCGACCTCATCGTGACCGCCACCAGTATGCACAGCCGCAACAACCGCGCCGGTATCCTCATCGGCAAGGGCGAGACCCCGGAAAATGCCGTCAAGGAAGTCGGCATGGTGGTCGAGGGCATGAACGCCCTGCCCGCTGCGCTGGAACTGGCCGAGCGGTATCGGGTGGAAATGCCCATCGTCCAGACCGTCAACGCCATCGTCAACAAGGGCATGAGTGCGGCAGAGGCTGTCAAGTCCCTGATGGAGCGCGGCCTGAAGAACGAGCTGCCGCAGGGCTACGAAAAATAAACGAAAAGGGGCGGTATCATGCCTTCTACCTACGCACACCGCCGCTTTGGTGCGGATGTTCTGGCCCTGCTGCCGGACGGTCTGCGCGCGACGCTGGAACAGCACCGGGAGCTTTACGACATAGGTCTCCACGGGCCGGACCTGATGTTTTATTACAAGGCCCTGCAGTCGAACCCGGTGAACCGTCTGGGCAACGCCATGCACGAGCAGAAGGGCGAGGTGTTTTTCACCCGCGCCCGCACCGTGGTGGAAAATGCAACGGATAAAAGCGCCGCACTGGCTTATGTGCTGGGCTTTGTCTGCCACTTCGCGCTGGACAGCACCTGTCACCCTTATGTGGAGGCCTATGTCCGGGAGAGCGGTGTGGGACACTGCGAGATCGAGACGGAGTTTGACAACGCCCTGATGCGGGAAGACGGCCTCGACCCCATAAAGTTCTTCACGGCCAGCCACATCAAACCCAGCCGGGAGCGGGCCGAGGTCATCGCGCCCTTCTACGAAGGCGTCACGGTGGACGAGACGCTGGCGGCGATGAAGGGGATGATAACGGTGCATCATCTTTTGCAGGCGGCGAACCCCGTCAAGCGCTGGGTGGTGCTGACCGGGATGCGCGTCGCGGGCAAGTATGAGTTCATGCACGGCCTTGTGGCAAACCCGCAGCCGAACCCCAAATGCGTCCAGAGCAGCCAGAAGCTCGAAGAGCTGTATAAAACGGCTGTGCCGCTGGCGGTAAGGCTCATCGAAGAGTATGCAGAGAACAAGCCGCTGGGAGTGGAGTATCAGCATACGTTTGGGGAGAACTGAGAGGAGCACCGGATGGAAAAAAGCGGCAAATTCCGCCTGACGAGCTTGGAGCGGAACTGGATCCTGTACGACGTGGGCAACTCGGCCTTTGTGCTGATGGTGGCCACCCTTATCCCCATTTTCTTCAATGCGCTGGCGGAAGCCGGGGGCCTGAGCTCGGTGGAGTATCTGGCTTACTGGGGCTATGCCAGCTCGGCTGTGACCGTTATCACGGCTGTTTTGAGCCCGATTTTGGGGACAGTGGCCGACACGAAGGGCTTCAAGAAGCCTATCTTTATACTCTGCGTCTTCGTGGGCATCGTGGGCTGCTGCGCCATGGGCGCGGCGTCGGCGTGGCTGCCGTTTCTGGTCATCTTCGTCATCGCGAAGGTGGGCTTTTCGGGCAGTCTGGTGTTCTACGACTCGATGCTCAGCGACGTGACCACTCCCGAGCGGATGGACGAGGTTTCCAGCCGGGGCTATGCGTGGGGATACATCGGCAGCTGCGTACCCTTCGTGGTCTGTCTCGGCCTTGTGCTGGGGGCGGGGAGCATCGGCATCAGCCAGATGACGGCGCTGAACCTGGCACTCCTGCTGACGGCGGCGTGGTGGCTGCTCACGACCCTGCCGCTGCTGAAAAGTTATAAACAGCTCCACTATGTGGAGGTGGAAAAGCACGCTGTCCGGCAGAGTTTTGCCCGCATCGGCCACACCCTGCGGCATCTGCCGGAGGATAAGCAGGTGTTCTGGTTTTTGCTGGCATTCTTCTGCTACATCGACGGCGTGTACACCATTATCGACATGGCGACGGCCTACGGCACGGCGCTGGGTCTGGACACCACCGGTCTTTTGCTGGCACTTCTTGTGACCCAGATCGTGGCGTTCCCGTCGGCCCTCATCTTTGGGCGGTTGTCGAACAAGTACCCCTCGGCAAAGCTCATCCCGGTGTGCATCGCGGCCTACGCGGGCATCGCGGTGTTTGCGTTTTTCCTGACCCAGCAGTGGCAGTTCTGGGTGCTGGCCGTCATCGTGGGCATGTTCCAGGGCGGCGTGCAGGCGCTCAGCCGCTCCCACTTTGCAAAGATCATCCCGCCGGAAAAGTCGGGCGAATACTTTGGCCTCTTCGACATCTGCGGCAAGGGCGCGTCCTTCCTCGGCACCATGATCGTCAGCGTGGGAAGCCAGCTCACCGGCAGCGCCAATGTGGGTGTCGGCTCCCTCATCGTGCTGTTCATCGTGGGATTCGTGCTGTTCAGGGTGTCCTGCCGTCAGGGTGAGACAGCGTAAATCGTTTTGACCTCTGCTTTGTCTTCGGACAGGGCAGAGTTTTTTGTTTACCAGCGAGTTATGATTCACAAACCATTCATTGTGTTTTGGCGGGCAGGATGATACAATAGAGAAAAATCCAGAAAACGCAAAGGAGCAAGACCATGAAACAATATCCCGGCTACACCCTCGTCAAGCACGAGGACTGCCCCGAACAGCACGGGACGCTGACTGTGCTGACCCATGACGTCAGCGGGGCGGCTGTCCTGCTGGTGGAAAACGACGACGACAACAAGGCCTTCGGCATCGGCTTCGGCACCTTCCCTTCCGACGACACCGGCGTGTTCCACATCCTCGAGCACTCGGTGCTGGCAGGCAGCGAGAAGTACCCGGTGAAGTCGCCGTTTTTGCAGCTGCTCAAGAGCAGCATGGCGTCCTTCCTGAACGCCATGACCTTCCCGGACAAGACGGTGTATCCCTTCGCTACCCCCAACGAGACGGACTTCAAGAACCTGATGGACGTCTATCTCAACGCGGTGTTCTGCCCGCTGGCCATGGTGGACAAGGGCGTGTTCGAGCAGGAGGGCTGGCACCGGGACGAAGACGGCACGGTGAGCGGCGTCGTCTACAACGAGATGCAGGGGGCGCTGGCGACGCCGGACGCACAGCTGCAGAACGCTCTGAGCCGGGCAATGTTCCCGGATACGGCTTACGGCTTCGTCTCCGGCGGCGACCCGGCGTCCATTCCGGCGCTGACCTATGAGAAGTATGTGCGGGTCTACCGCCGCCACTACAGCGCCGACAACTGCTGCATCACCCTCTACGGCAAGATGGACATGGCCGAGAAGCTGGCCTTCCTCGACGAGCAGTATCTGAGCCGTATGCCCAAGAGCGCCAGCCGCCCCCGCCTGACGGTGCAGGACGAGCAGGTCGGTGCGAAGCGGAATATCCCGTACTATACCGAGAAGCCGGAGCCGGACGAGGCTCAGTGTGCGCTGGCGTGGTACACCGGTGCGTTCAGCGACCGGGAGCACCAGCTGGGCGTGGAGATCCTGCTGGACGCCCTGCTGGGGACGAACCAGGCGCCTCTGAAAGCCGCCCTGCTGGAAGAAAAACTGGGTGCGGACATCGACGTGGGCTTCGATGACAGCACGCTGCAGCCGACCTTGGAGCTTATGCTGCGGGGCGCGACGGAAGAGTCGGCGGGCAAGTTTGCCGCTGCCGTGCGCAAAGCCGTGGACGGCATCCTCGAGAAGGGCATCCCCGAGGAGCTGCTGATGGCAAGCCTCAACTCCACCGAGTTCGCTTCCCTTGAGCGGCCGGGCAGCATCCCGGACGGTGTGCTGGACGCCATCAATGCATCTGCCGGCTGGCTCCACACCGGCGACCCGGCCCTGCTGCTCCACACGAACGCTCTGTTCGCTTCCCTGCGGGAGAAGCTGGAACAGGGCTGGTTCAATGAGCTGCTGCGGGAGCTGTTCGCGCCTGCGCCGGTGGAGATCATCCAGGTGCCGACCCTGCCCAAGAAAGAGGAAGAGGGGCGCGCCGCCCGCACCGACGGCAAGCTGGTGCTGGACCATCCGCTGACAGCCGCCGACCTCGGCGAGGGCAAAAAGCAGACCCCGGGCAGCAAGGAGCTGCTGGCGGGTGCAGAACTGCTGCACCACCCCTCGGCAGGCAATACCTACCTGTACCTTTACTATGATCTGGGCGGCATGGCACCGGAAGATATGTCCTGCCTGCATCTGCTCACGGATGTCATTGATGAGCTGGACACCGAAAAGCACACGGCCCAGGAACTGAACACTCTGCGGAACACCTGGCTGGGAAGCAGTGGTGCGTGGATGGACTGCTGGACGGGACGGCAGGAAGGCAGGCCCTGCCACGCAAAGCTCATCGTGGGGATGAGTATGCTGGAACGCAGCCTCGAAAAGGCTGTGGAGCTGGGCAGTGAGTGGCTGTATGAGACAAAGTTCAGCGGCCCGCAGGCTGAAGCTGCGATGGAGCGGGTGGCAAGCCAGCAGAAGCTGCTCATGGAGCAGAAGTTCCTGCGGGAGGGCCACGCCTTCGCCGCCATGCGGGCGGCGGCACATTTCTCGGTGGAATCCGCACTGAGTGAGCGCTGCAACGGCGTGAGCTACTACCACTATCTCTGTGAGCTGCTGGAAAAGGCCGACTGGACCGCTCTGGGCAAAAAGATGGAAGAGCTGTGGAAGAGCGTGCTGAAAAAGAACGCCCTGACCGTCAGCCTCCACGGCAGCGACGCGGCGCTGGATACCCTGAAAAAGCTTCTGCCGGGCAGTGCCTTCGCGGCAGAAAAGCGCAACAAGGCAAAGCCCTACACGGAGGAGCTGACAGCCCCGGTGAACGAGGCTTTCATCATCGACGGCGGCGTGAACTACGATGTGCTGGTCTGGCCCATGGAGCGGCGGTTGGAGCGGAAGGTGTTGGCCCGGGTGATGAGCTACGAGTATCTGTGGCACAACATCCGCGAGGTGGGCGGCGCGTACGGCACCGGCATGGTGACCCAGAACGACGGCACCGAATATCTCTACACCTACCGTGATCCGCACCTGAAAGAAAGCTATGAGACTTTCGCAAAGGGGCCGGCAGAACTGGCAGGCCGCGACTACACCGAGAAGGACATGAACGAGTTCATCGTGGGCGCGGCAGCAAAGCTGGACACCCCGCGCAAGCCCCGGGAAGAGGCTGCGTCTACCGACTGCAAATATTTCTGCGGCATCACCGACGAGATGACTGCCGCCGAGCGCAAGAGCCTGTGCAGTGTGGATGCTGCCGCCCTCAAGGCCGAGGCGGCGGACCTGTCGGCCCGGATGGAGAAGGGCGTGAGGGTGGTCTTCGGCAGCAAGGAGGCTGTGGAGGCCGCAAAGGAGCTGTTTGACCGGGTGGAAACCCTGTAGAAATACGCAGAGAGTCTCCCAGAGACTTTGCGCAGAAAATTGAGTGAAAGATCCCCTGTCTGTGGAAAAGAACACAGACAGGGGATTTTTACCGTTTCGAAATATTACTTACTGGATAAAATACGCTGTAAAATACGAATTTGAGGGCAAAAAGTATGTACTCCTGCGGCGGAGAAAAGCGTGGTATCCTTTTGCCAGCGACAGAACGAAAGGAAGTGAGAACACAGGATGGGGCAGGAAAAGCAGACTGCGGCCAAGGGACAGGAAAGTCTCCGGAAAGCCACCGACACCCTGAGCACCATGCTGGCGCAGGAGGTGAAAGATTTGAATGCCCGCCAGCGCGCGGCCCGCAGAGAGAACAGCACCGACCCCGGCATCATGAAGGGACTGAAAGAAGCGACTGCCGTGCTGAAAGATCTGGCGGGCGTGTCAAAGACCCTGAACGACCAGGGCGTGGACGCAGAAGGGCGGGAATGCGGTGTGGTGCTGCTGCCGCCGGTGGAGGATGTATGACGACAGAAAACAAGAATGCAGGCGTCGTGTGGAGGCCTCAGCCGAGGCAGATGGAATTTATGCGGAGGCCGGAGCCGGAAGCACTTTACGGCGGCGCGGCAGGCGGCGGTAAGAGCGACGCCCTCGTCATCGAGGCGCTGCGGCAGGTACATATTCCGCACTACCGGGCGCTCATCCTCCGCAAGACCTATCCGCAGCTTTCCGACCTCGTGGACAAGAGTCAAAGCTATTACCGCCGGGCCTTTCCGGAGGCGCAGTACAACGCCACGAGCCATGTGTGGGTCTTCCCCAGCGGGGCGAAAATTTACTTCGGCTCGATGCAGTACACCAAGGACCGGACGAACTATCAGGGCAAAGCCTTCGATTTCATCGGGTTCGACGAGCTGACCCACTTCGAGTGGGAGGAGTACAGCTATATGATGAGCCGCAACCGCCCCACCGGCCCCGGCACACGGGTGTATCTGCGGGCCACCACCAACCCCGGCGGGGTGGGCCACGGCTGGGTGAAGGCGCGGTTCATCACGCCTGCCCCGCCCGGCACCCCCATCGTGGAGGAATACCCGGTGCGGATGCCGGACGGCACCGAAAAGGTGCTGCGGCGGGCGCGGGTGTTCATCCCGTCCAGCATCTTCGACAACCCAGCCCTGCTGGAAAATGACCCGGACTATCTGGCCAGCCTCGCGGCCATGCCGGAGGCCGAAAAGCAGGCGCTGCTCTACGGCAGCTGGGACAGCTTTTCGGGGCAGGTGTTCACCGAGTGGCGGAACGACCCGAACCACTACGAAGACCAGCGCTGGACCCACGTC
>OLPC01003512.1_pt1 | contig 10231 bp, 9 predicted proteins | sample 1672341 | NCBI WGS metagenome assembly OLPC01 (sample SAMEA3136673, study PRJEB25190) | human gut metagenome | reverse complement strand
TTATGCTGTGATATACAGGAAAATGACAGGATTGAAGATTATCGGAAAATGCCTGTAAACAGCGTGAATACAGCATTTCAAGGAGTTTTAAGTAATGATAAGAGTGTTATTTGTCTGCCACGGCAATGTCTGCCGCTCACCAATGGCAGAATTCATTTTTAAAGACATGGTTTCTAAACAAGGTCTTTCAGACCGATTTTATATCGCATCTGCTGCAACCAGCACTGAGGAGATATGGAATGGAATCGGGAATCCGGTATATCCTCCGGCGCGAGAGGAGCTTGCTAAGCATGGAATTGATTGTAAGGGTAAGCGCGCAGTTCAACTAACGAAGGCAGATTATGATAAATATGATTATATTCTCGGTATGGATTACTGGAATCTGAAGAATATGTTAAGAATATTGAAATCGGATCCAGAGGACAAGGTTAAGCTTCTTCTGGATTATAGTGATGATCCGAGGGATATCGCAGATCCATGGTATACAGGTGGATTTGATGTCACATATTCGGATGTGTTGGAGGGCTGTGAGGCTTTTCTGGAATATCTGAAAGATAAAAAGAAACTGTAATAAATATTGTCGATGAAATTTACTTTACAAATAGCTGTGGCTATTTTATACTATGTCTACAGCGGCTCTTAAGGGGGCTTTCGCTCCCTTATTTTCTTTTTTCCGAAAACGGAAAGTCAACATTCAAATCAGGGCATCCTGCCCGTATTATTTTCAAAGCAAGAAAGGAACTGAATATGCAGAAAGACTATGAAACATTCGTAGAGAAACTGGAGATTGGTATTTACGAGGCTACAGGGATTCCGAGGGAAAATATTTCTTTTGAGAAAGAAGGCGGGAGGTTTGCGCCTGTAGGAGACAGACTGCTGGTGAAGTTTGCAGAGCATGATGATGCCTGGGAGGTCTGTGGACTTTATACACAGGAACTTTTTAAATCTTATCAGAATGGCAGTCCGTTTGAGGAAATTATAAAAGAAATCACAGATGATCTGAATCGAATAAAAAAGGCGGATATTTATGAGAAAACAAGAGTGATCAGGGATTATGAGAAGACAAAACCCCGCCTGTTTATAAGATTGCTGAATGCAGATAAATACTCCGCGGATCTTCAGGATGCGGTGTATAAAACTCTTGGTGATATTGCACTTGTGCTTTATATGAAAGTTACGGAATATGAAGGATGTGTGACAAGTACAAAAATCCGGCAGGGAATGCTGGAGCAGTGGGGAAAAGAATGTGATGAGGTGTTTCAGGAGGCGATTCTCAATACGTATTTTATGAGTCCACCCAGAATTTACAGATGGGAACAGATGATTTTTAATCCGGAATATGAAGGTGAAAGTTTTATGAATCTGGGTGATAAGTGTGAATTGAAGAAAGATGCAATGGGAAATTGTCTCAGTACAACGAAGAAAACAAATGGTGCAGTTGCAGTGTTCCTGCCGGGAGTGGCAGAACAATTGGCATATATGCTGGATTCCGATTTCTATATGGTGTTTACCAGTGTACATGAGGTAATGATCCATAATGATAAATTTGTAGAACCTGAAGATTTGCAGTGTGTTTTGCGGGATACGATCAGGGAGGCTACACCGAAAGAGGACTATCTGACGTCGAGAATCTACCAGTACAATAGGGAAACACATAAATTTATCTGTGTAACTCCGCTGGAAAAAGATGAGAAATAAAAATATGAGAGTACTCCATAAAAAAGTACTCTCATATAAAGGATATTTAGAAACGTTATGAGTAATTTATACGGTTATCCGAGCAGTGCAGAGTCATTGCTGAACTCTTCTCCGCTTGCTTTTTCAAACTGATCCAGAAGGTTTTTAACTGTCAGTTTTTTCTTTTCTTCTCCCTGGATATCCAGAATGATTTTTCCTTCCATCATCATGATCAGACGATTGCCATGTGCAATAGCGTCCTTCATGTTGTGGGTGATCATCAATGTCGTAAGGTGATCGCGGTTTACGATCATATCTGTAATCTCCAGAACTTTGGCAGCTGTTTTTGGATCAAGAGCTGCGGTATGTTCATCCAGAAGCAGAAGCTTTGGTTTCTGAAGTGTTGCCATCAGGAGAGTAAGAGCCTGTCTCTGACCGCCCGACAGAAGACCTACTTTGGAAGTCAGTCTGTCTTCCAGACCAAGACCAAGAATTTTCAGGAGCTCTTTGTATTCTTCGCGCTCTGCTTTAGTGATTCCGGAGCGGAGAAGACGGGATTTTCCGCGGCGTTTTGCAAGTGCAAGGTTTTCTTCGATACCCATTGTTGCAGCGGTTCCTGTCATTGGATCCTGAAACACACGTCCAAGGTATGTAGCACGTTTATGTTCAGAAAGTTTTGTAACATCAATATTGTCGATAAGGATCTGTCCTTCATCAACCGGCCAGGTTCCTGCAACAGCATTTAGCATAGTAGATTTGCCGGCGCCATTTCCTCCGATAACAGTTACAAAATCGCCTTCGTTCAGCTTCAGGTTCAGACCATTTAATGCACGTTTCTCATTAATGGTTCCGGGATTAAAGGTTTTATAGATATTTTTAAGTTCAAGCATTTTTATTTACCTCCCCTTTTGGCTGGTTTATTAAAGTATTTGCCTTTCCAGTATGGGAATGCAAGGAAGAGAGCAACTACGATTGCGGACAGCATCTTCAGCAGGTCAGTGTCGATACCCATCCAGATAACAATCTGAAGTACCAGATAATACAGAATGGAACCGAAGATAACTGCTAACAAGCGAAGGGCAAAGTTGCGGAAAATACGTCCAAAGATTGCCTCGCCAATAATAACTGCTGCCAGACCGATAACGATGGAACCACGTCCCATGTTGACATCTGCAAATCCCTGATACTGTGCAAGGAGTGCACTGGAAAGTCCTACCAGACCGTTGGAAATCATAAGTCCGAGAACTTTATTCATGTTTGTGTTGATACCCTGGGCGCGTGACATATTTGGGTTACATCCGGTTGCGCGAAGGGAACAGCCAAGCTCTGTTCCAAAAAACCAGTAGAGAATGGCAATCAGGAGAATACACATAACTGCTACAATAAAAATTGTGTTTTTGGAAAGAGATGCATTTTTTATATGTCGCAGGGAAACCAGAAGATTATATTTATCAACGTTGATTGCCTGATTTGCTTTTCCCATGATTTTCAGGTTTACGGAATACAGAGATAACTGTGTCAGGATTCCGGCAAGGATTGCGGGAATTCCCATAAAGGTGTGAAAAATTCCGGTCGCAAGGCCTGCCAGCATTCCGGCGAGAGTAGCGGCCAACATAGAAATCCAGACATTATGACCGGAAAGCATCATCATAATACACACTGCACCACCGGTACACATAGTGCCATCAACTGTAAGGTCTGCAATATCAAGAATACGGAAAGTGATATAAACACCGATTGCCATAATTCCCCAGATCAGACCCTGGGCTACTGCACCCGGAAGTGCAGTGATTAATGTTATAATTTGCATTTGTAATTTCCTCCTGTTGAGATGCGAAAAGCGAGAGAGGCGTCAAACCTTTCCCGCTGATCGCATATAAATTGAATTTTTTATAACTGTTTGATAAGCTATTATTTAAAATCCTGTTGGTGTGAGTATTTTTCAACTGTCTGACCGGATTTATTTAGCAGCTTCTTCAGTTGCATTATCTTCTGTTGTTTCATCAGAAGATTCGTCTGCTGCCGTTGCATCATCAGAAGCCTCTTCTGTGTCTTCAGCAGCTTCGCCGATTGCAACATAATCGTCCGGAACTTCGATGCCCAGCTCTTCGCAGATATCTTTGTTATATTCTTTTGTGAAGTTTGGTGCATATTCGATCGGCATTGTGGAAATATCTTCACCGTCCTTTAAAATCTTAACAGCCATCTTACCGGTTGTAACACCAAGGTCATAATAGCTGATGGAAAGTGTCGCAACACCGCATCCGCTGCAGATACCTTCTTCGCCTGTGATTACCGGAACTTTTGCCGGAAGGCAGATGTTGTTGATGATCTCTGTGTTGGAAGCAACTGTATTATCTGTCGGTACATAAATTACATCACTTGCGTCAGTTGCTGTTGTAGCAACAGAAGAGAGATCATTAGAGTCAGAGAATGCATAATATTCACATGTATATCCGAGTTTTTCAAGTTCAGCTTTTACTGTATCTACCTGATACTGAGAGTTTGCTTCGGCAGAACAGTAGAGAAGACCTACATTTTTTGCATCCGGGAAAAGTTCATTGAGCATTGCTGCCTGCTGATCAAGGGGAGCAAGGTCTGCAGTTCCGGAAATATTTCCGCCCACAGTCCCGTCGAAATCATCCAGTCCAAGTGCAACACCGTATTCAGTAACAGAAGTACCAAGAATCGGAATATCGCTTGTTCCTGCTGCAGCTGCCTGAAGAGCAGGAGTTGCATTTGCAAGAATCAGGTCAACATTATTGGAAACGAAGCTGTTAATGATTGTAGAACAGGTGTTGGAATCTCCCTGTGCGTTCTGCTCGTCAAAGGTAACTGCGTCTTCTCCCAGTTCTTTGGTGACTTCATCCTTGAATCCCTGTGTCGCAGCGTCGAGAGCTTCGTGCTGTACAAGCTGACAGATACCGATTGTATATTTGTCTCCGTCAGCAGCACTTGCTGTTACTGCGCAGGTTCCCATAGCCATGGCTGCTGCAAGAGTGATTGCTAATGCTTTTCTTTTCATAATGATATATCCTCCTAATATAATGTTTAAATTAAGTCAGGTAAGAATTGCGTTTATTATTTGATAATATAAAACTTACCTGAATCCGAATGATTTTCTGCAGGGAAAGCAGTACTGGTAAATGATTCGGATAATGTCATCGGGCTATTCGACTATGACGTTTTAAAGTATAACGCTTTAGTGTGAAAAAGTCAAGCGACCTGCACAATTATATTTTTAATTCATATAGTATAAAGAGTATATGAAGAAAGCAGAGTGTCGTCATGGCATATTCGATCATGCTGGATGCCGGACATGGAGGTCAGGATCCGGGAGCCGTATATAAGGGAAGACAGGAAAAGAATGACAATCTTAAACTTGCTCTTGCGGTAGGTGAGATTTTAAAAAATAAAGGGATTGACATCTCTTATACCCGTACCGGTGATGTATATCAGACACCTTTTGAGAAGGCACAGCTTGCAAATCAGGCAGGAGTAGATTACTTTATTTCATTTCACCGAAACAGCAGTCCAAAGGAAAATCAGTATAATGGAGCGGAAGTTCTGATTTATGATAAAAGTGGGATTAAATATCAGATGGCTGAGAATATTCTGGGAGCTCTGGGAGAAGTGGGATTCCGCGAAATCGGTGTAAAAGAGCGGCCGGGACTTGTGGTCCTCAGACGAACCAGGATGCCGGCTCTTTTAATAGAAACCGGATTTATCAATTCCGAAGAAGATAATAAACTGTTTGATAACAAGTTTAGCGATATAGCTCAGGGAATTGCAGATGCGATTCTTGGAAGCCTGGATGAGGAAACAGTGCAGGAACCGCTTTATTACAGAGTGCAGACTGGAGCGTTCAGAAAAAAAGAGAATGCGGACCGTATGTTATATCAGTTACTGGAAAAAGGTTATCCCTCTTTTATGTTACATGAAAACGGATTGTATAAAGTTCAGACAGGTGCCTATCAGCAGATTGGTAATGCAGTAAATATGGAGCAGAGACTGAGGGATGATGGTTACAGTACGGTTATTGTGACAAAATAGCCTTCTGGAAATATTGGAAGTCTGTGCATCGCGAAGCGTGTTGCTGTGAACAGAGTGAACAGTAACATAAGCAGTGGGGGATATAGTTTTAAGAATTAACTTGGTTGTACGTTAATAGAAAAAATATGGTACACTGTATCTATCTATAGAAATTCCATAGAAATCTTCATAAATAATGCATATTGTTCCGGTTCATCAGAGCGTGAAATTTTGTTGAACTGTTATAAACGCATTATTTGAGAGGTGCTGTAGAAAAAACAGATAACGAGGAGTTAGTAATGATGAATGACGTATATGAAAAATTTTTAAAAAGTTCAGAAGAGTTTATTTTTGCAGAAAACAAGCCGGAAAAATCTGATATTATTTTTGTCCCTGGAAATGGTTATCCGCAGATGGCGGAAAAAGCAGCAGAATTGTTTAAGAAAGGGATGGCGGACTGGATTCTGCCCAGTGGAAAATACAGCGTAGTAAATGGAAAGTTTTCAGGCGTTCTTGAAAAAAGCAATGTATATAATAAGGAATATGGAACAGAATGGGAATTTCTCAGGGATGTTCTTATAAAAAACGGAGTTCCGGATCAGAAAATCCTGAAAGAAGATCAGGCAACCTTTACTTATGAGAACGCAATTTATTCCAGACAGGTGACAGATCATGCAGAACTGGAAATAGAAAGAGCGATTTTGTGCTGCAAATCTTACCATGCAAGAAGATGTCTGATGTATTATCAGCTCTTGTATCCGGAAACAGAATTTTATGTGGTGCCTGTGAATGCAGATGGAATTACCAGAGAAAACTGGAGAAAGAACGAAGAAGGAATTGATGCGGTTACAGGAGAACTCTCCAGAATCGTGAAACAATTTTCACTGATGCTGGAGAGATGACAGTTACGGCTGTTCTTCTGTTTCGGTTTTCTTCTCGGGAAGCCAGATGTGGACAAGTTCGATTCTGTTTTTGTCCAGACGGTCAACAACCAGGCGGATGCCACTTTCAAGTGTGACAGACTGACCCTCTTTGGGAAGGCAGTCAAGCTGTTCAATAATATATCCGCCAATAGAATCATAATCTTCAGATTCCAGATTAATATGGAGGGCTTCGTTGATATCATCCAGCTTGGCAGAACCCTGAACAACATATTCTCTTTCAGGCTGGATTTCTTTAATATCTTCGACTTCATCCTCATCGTATTCGTCGCGAATCTCACCTACGATCTCTTCCAACAGGTCTTCCAATGTGACCAGACCGGCTGTGGCACCGTATTCGTCCAGAACGATTGCCAGATTGACGGATGCTTTACGCATTTCGATCATCAGGTCTGCTGTAGCTTTGTATTCATAGGTAAAATAAGGCTCACGCAGGATGTTGCGGATTGAAAAAGGTTTGTCCTTTGGATAAACAAGAAGATCTTTCATATTGATAATACCGATTACGTTATCAGTGTTGTCCTCATAAACCGGAAAACGGGTATGCATATCTTCACTGAAGACCGCCATAAGTTCATCATAGGAAAAATTGATATCTATAAAGGTCATGTCGATTCTGGGAATCATGACATCTTTTGCAGTTGAATCGCCAAAATCAAACACATTGTAGATCATCTGTTTTTCTTCGTTTTCAATGACGCCGTCTTTTTCACCTACATTGACGAGGGTACGCAGTTCATGTTCAGTCATGGCATTTGCCTTTTCGTCCGGGTTAACATGCAGAATGACCAGTACACATTCTGTTATTTTATTTACAATGAAAACAACGGGAGTAAGGAGAATCATAAGCCCGTATATTATTCTTGAATAGGCCAGGGACAATTTTTCAGCATGGATTGTTGCCAGGTTTTTGGGGGTTATCTCACCGAAAATGAGAATCAGCAGAGTCAAGATGCCGGTTGTGATTCCTACATATGCGTTTCCCAGAATCTTTATGGTGAGTGTAGTCATGAGAGAAGAAACAGACATATTTACAATGTTGTTTCCGATTAATACGGTACTGAGCATCTTTGGGGAATCGGAAATTATTTTTTCCAGAATAACAGCACGTTTGTTGCCCTGCTCGGCAAGAGACTGTATCCGAATCTTATTTACGGTTGTCATAGCGGTTTCCGCAGAAGAAAAAAATGAAGAAAGTGCGATCAGTATCAGAATCGCCACCGCCTGAAAGGCAATACTTGAATCCAAGATTTATTCACTCCTTTTGATTATCTTTATTGATTGAATCATATCATAAAACATTTAAGCAAAATATACATGATTTCATATAAAAAATCAAGAAAAAGCTTTTGGTTCAAAGATAGTATAAAAAAATTTAAAAGAGGACTGTCGAAAAAGTAAGATTTGTGTTATAATTCACTCGATTAAAATGAAAAAAAACATTACAGAATATTTACAAAATGATAAAAGTTTGATAATATACAGATATGTAATATTGTTGTATTATGTAAAAAGAGAACTGATATTTGGCTGAAAGTAAAAAAATGATTATCAGGAAACATAAGAATCGAATATAAATATAGAGGTGCGATATGTCCAATAATATAAATAGAATAAGAAAAAATAAATTAAAAGGAACGGGTATTTTTGCGGCAGCGGCTTTAACAGCGGCTTTGATTGCAGGAAATAATATACCGGGTGTAACAAGACAGGTCAGTGCGGCTGAGTCACAGGAGAATACTGTGTCTTCTCTGATCCCGGACAACATCACGCTTGATAAGCCAGTAGAACTTGCGGATGTAGAACTTCCGGCAACGGAATATGGAACTTTTGAATGGGCAGATGGAAGTTTCGTTCCTGCACAGCGTGTACAGAGCTGTGAGGTACTTCTTATACCGGCAGAAGGGCAGGATTTAAGCCATGTGGATGGATGGGATCCGGAGAGTGGCGCGGTTGTCGGTTACATCAATGTAATAGTGAATAGTATTACGGATGGTGATGATGTTGATAAGACAGAAGGCTCAGGTAAAACAGATCCAACAGAAAATGCAGATCCAACAGAAACGCCTGAAACTTCGTCAGAAAAACCTGCCGCAGATGAAAACGCTGATACAGACAATAAAGAAGATAAGGAAAGTAAATCAGATCAGGATAATAAAACTGATACAGACAATGAAGAGAGTAAGGAAGATAAAACAGATAATAAAAACAACAAAGATAATAACAGCAATGCAGATAAGACGGATAAAGATACAGAAACTACCGGTAAGCTGGAACCTGCAGATGATATGACACAGGATAAAGAAGATACGAAGAAAGATGATGAAGATGGCGCAGATGATAATATCTTTGATAATCCTGTTCTGCCGGACGATAAGGATGACCGTCCTACAGATGCAGAGGATTCTCTTTCTGATGAAGAAAAAGAAGAGAGGGCCGCACTTAATCATACCTGCGACGGTATTACAGTAAGCGGAGTTAATCTTCCATGGTATGTACAGTTCAGAGTTTCAAGCGGTGACAGCTATCAGTTTACCAATGAATCAGATGCAATGATTTTCCAGTCTTATGAATTTGAACTCTGGGATCTTAAGAATAATACAGAATATGAGATCCCTAATGGAGATTATATCAGTGTCACTGTGCCAGTAAAATCCGGATATCAGTATACTATCGAACATCTCCTGGATAACGGGGCAACTGAGACGATTATTCCGAGTGTAGAGAATGGTATTATGGTATTCAGCACACATTCTTTCAGTCCATTTGGAATTGCAGGAAGCAGACAATTAGTAGGACCTGATGCGGGGAATGATACGGACGATACAGATGCGGTAACTCCTGCACCGGCTTCCTCCGACAGTCAGAGTTCTGATTCCGGAAAGAACAATACAGTATCTATGAATGACAGTTCTGACAGCAATAATGGTTCTTCTTCTGATCAGAATGATAATTCAACGGAAAATAAAGCTGTGAAAAATAACAATACAGTAAACACCGGAGATACAACATCAATTATGCCGTTTGTGATACTGTTTGTGGCAGCTGCAGTGATTGCCGGTGTGGCTGTATTTATAAAAAAGAGAAAGAAATAAAAGAATAACACTGACTCCTCCCCCATATAGTTTAACAGGAGGGGAAGCAATGAAAGTCAGAGCAATTTTGAAATCACTATTATTTGCATATGCATTAACAGGAGTGGCATTACTGCTTTTGGCCCTGGTACTGTTTGCTTTTGATCTGGGAGAAACAGCTGTAGATGCGGGGATTATTATAATTTATGTACTTGCATGTTTCATGGGAGGCTTTATGGCCGGCAAAATTGTGCGTAAAGACAAATATCTGTGGGGTGTTATCACAGGTCTGGCTTACTATGTATTACTGTTGACTGTTTCTGTTATGGCAAAAGGCGGCTGGGATATGAGTGCAGCTCATGCAGTTACAACATTTTTTATGTGCACAGGCGGTGGAACACTGGGTGGAATGCTGTCGTAAAAAAAAGCTTTTAAAATGAAAAGATATATGATATACTATGCCAAGAATATAATTACATAAGGAGGATAGAGTTATGGAACATATCA
>OLPC01003509.1_pt1 | contig 10240 bp, 8 predicted proteins | sample 1672341 | NCBI WGS metagenome assembly OLPC01 (sample SAMEA3136673, study PRJEB25190) | human gut metagenome | reverse complement strand
CGGCTACTTCAGATCAGGAAACTCCTTGAGCAGACGCGTCACCGGAAGGCCGATGACGGTGTCCAGGTCGCCCTCGATATGCTTGATGAGCTTGGCGCCGTTGCCCTGGGCGGCATATGCGCCCGCCTTGTCGAACGATTCGCCGCACTTCAGGTACTCGGCCAGCTGCTCATCGGTCTGCGGATGGAACGTGACCGCCGCGCGGTCCACGAACGTGCGGAAGCCCAGCGACACGTCCTCGGCGTTGGGCGCGGACACCAGCCACACCGACACGCCGGTGAGCACCTCGTGCGTGTTGCCCTGCAGACGACGCAGCATGCGCTTGGCGTCGGAGATGCTGGCCGGTTTGCCGAAGATCTCGCCGTCGCACACCACCATGGTGTCGGCGCCGATGATGGCCGCCATGCCCGTGTAGCCCTCGCCGAGCACCTCCTGCACCACGGCGCCGGCCTTGCGCTCGGCCAGCTTCTTCACCGCCTCGGGCGGGTTGGCCTCAAGGTCGGGCTCCAGCGACTCGTCCACCTCGGATACGCGGATGGTGAAGCTCACGCCCTCGCGCTCCAGAAGCTCCTTGCGGCGCGGGCTGCCGCTGGCAAGGATCACATCGACGGTCATCGGCTGCTCAGCGGCCTGCGCCTGCTCGGCTGCGGCCTGCTCGTTCTCCTGCGCCGCGTCTTGCGGCATGGGCTGTTCGCTCATTTCCTTCTCCTTGCTCTGAATGCGGCCATGGGCTCGAGCCTCACGCCGCGCTTGTTCGCGCTGATTGCCAGGTTCCCCTGGATGTTCGCAACGTATCCGCCATGCGGGGCGGCCTGCGGGGTGCCGGGCTCGTCCCACGCCGCCAGCACCGCATCGATCGATGCTGTCTCAACGCGTGCGTCGGGACCCAGCATGGCCTGCAGCACCTGCACCGCCGCGCGACGCTGCAGCGGCACGGGTTGGGTGCCCAGCTCGGGGGCGAGCACGCCGCCCTCCTCGTACGCCAGCGGTCGGTCGGGCAGCGCCTCGGTCCATGCCATATGGCGTTTCACCAGGTCGGATGCCATTTCCTCAAGCATGTCATCCTCGTCGGCGATCAGGTTCATGGTGCGCCCGAGCACCTCAAGCAGCTGCGGGCTGCGCTCCTTCACGTGCGGGATGACCTCGTGGCGCACGTAGGCGCGGAAGCGGTCGGTGTGTGCGTTCGTGGCGTCCTCGCGCCACAGGTTGCCTTCGGCATCGCAGGCGCACGACAGGCCGTCGCGTTCACGTTTTCGCAGGTAGACGCGCAAATCTTCGCGGCCAACGTCAAGCAGCGGGCGCGTAACGGGGCCGTTGGCGTACTTCATGGCACGAAAACCGCCCGGACCCGTGCCCACCATGGAGCGCATGTAAAAGTTCTCCACGCGGTCGTCGGCCGTGTGCGCCGTGAAGATGCGGCCCGCCGACAAGGGCGCCGCCGCGTGGCGGCACAGGCTGGCAAGCGCCTCGTTAGCTGCCAGGTAGCGCTCGCGGCGCGCGACGGCTTCGACGTTGCCGCCTTCGCGCTGCGCTTCGCCAGCGATGTTGATTTTGCAGTTGAACAGGGGAATTGCCAGCAGCTCGGCCAGCTGAGTCACGAACGCCTCGTCCTGATCGGCCGCGCCCGGGCGCAGGCAGTGGTTCACGTGCAGCATGGCCACGGGCCCGATAACGCCTTCGTCGGCCAGCTGGCGCGCGATGTACGCCAGCGCCGTTGAGTCCGAGCCTCCCGACACCATCAGCAGCACCGGCGAATCTGCGTTCGCCAAGCCGCGCCGCGCGATGGTCTCCCGCGCCGCGGCCATCACGTCCTTGGCATGTTGGCCCGAAGCCGCATGCGCGGCGCCCTCCGAGTGCACCGACTGCCAAGCCGACGACGAGGCCGCCGACCGACCCGCTCCCTCACAGCAGCCTGTCGAGGTTGCCGCGAAATCCGCGCTTCGCTCTCCCGGCGTTTCGTTGCCAAGGGGCTGTTTTGGCGCTGCGCCCGATTGCCCCATGGCAGCTTCGCGCGCCGCGCCCGCTTTCTGCTCTTCCGTCATGTTCCCTACCTATTTATATATGCGTTGCCGAAGACGGCGTTACGCGCGCTCGATGTGCGCGATGGTTTCGATGTGGTCGGTGTGCGGGAACATGTCCACGGGCTGCACCACGCGCACCTCGAAGCCGAACTGGCGAAGAAATGCCAGGTCACGGACTTGCGTTTCCGGGTTGCACGAGATGTAGACGATGCGCGACGGCGCCAGCTGCACCGCGGCGTGCAAGAATTCCTCGCTTGAACCGGCGCGCGGCGGATCCATCAGCAGCACTAGCGGGCGGCCGTTTTCATCGACGCCCGCGCGGCCTGCCGCCGCCGCTTCCGCGGCCATGTCGCGCATGAACGCGCCGGCGTCACCCACCACGAACTGCGCGTTGTCCACGCCGTTGTGGCGCGCGTTCTGCCGCGCATCGCGGATGGACGACTCCACGCAGTCCACGCCCGTGACCTGGGCCGCGCCCATCGACGCCGCCACCAGCCCGATGGTGCCCGTGCCGCAGTACGCGTCGATAGCGTGCTCGGCGCCTGTGAAGTTCGCCAGCTTGATGGCTTGGCGGTACAGCACCTCGGTTTGCACGCTGTTGACCTGGTAAAACGACTGCGACGAAATGCGGAAACTCAGGCCGCACAGCTCGTCCAGAATGAAGCCGGGGCCGTAAAGCACCTGCTCGCGCTGGCCAAGCACCACGTTCGTTTGGCGCTCGTTGATGTTCTGTACCACCGTGGTGATGAACGGGCAGCGGCGCACCAGTTCGCGGCAGAAGCCTTTCGCGCCGGGGAATTCGCGGGCGTTCGTGACCAGCGTGACCAGCACCTCGCCCGACGTGTGGCCGACGCGCACCACCGCATGGCGCATGAAGCCGGCGCCGCGGTCTTCATCGTAGGGCTCGATGCCGAACTTCAGCATGATGCTGCGCACCGCGCGAATAACCTGCTTGGCCTGGGCGTTCTCGATCAGGCACTCCCCCGTGTCGATGATGCGGTGCGTGCCGGCGGCGTACATGCCGCACAGGATGTCGCGCTGCGAGGCCGACGGGCGGCTGGGGCGCTTGCCGCCGCGCTGGCCGCGCTGCTGCTTCGGCGCCTTTTGCGGGCGACCGGGCGCGAACGGCGACATCACCTTGTTACGATAGCGGTACGGGTTGTCCATGCCCAGAATGGGGCGCAGCGCTTCCGGGCCTGCCACCCGGGAAAACAGCTCCGCCACGCGCTGGTCCTTCGCGGCAAGCTGCTGTTGATAGGGCTCGTTGACGTGCTGGCACGCGCCGCACTGCCGCGCCACCGAGCACGCCGGCAAGCCACCGCCAGCTTGGAGCTGTGACTGCGGCCGTACACCTCGATTGGCTCGCGGTGCGTTTGCGCCCCGCTGCCGCTGAGCGCATGCCGAATTGCCGCCATTTGCGGCGCGACCTCCGCGCACGTTTCCGACAGCGCCTTTGTTGCCATTGCCGCACGTGCGCTTGCCGCCGTTTTCCTTCATGAACACCCCTCGTGAACTTGCATAAATCGTAACTAATTAGTATACGCACGCACGATGCGCCTGAACCCACCCAAAGCCAACCTCAAGCCAGATTCCACGAGCGCCATCGGCGCAGAAAATCGCTCATGTATGTGATTTAATCGCGCCTCGCGCTCTATCGCCCCATTACGCCGCATCGTTTCCCCAGGTCACGAGCTTGCAATGAAAACCGCTACTGGACCATCCAGCAGCAAATCACATACATGAGCGATTTTTGGTTCTGCAAGCGTGTTTCAGCCGCGAATTCGCGCGTCTCGTGTAACGACCTGGCAACGGGTTCGGCACGATTTGGCACACGTTTGCAGCCGCCGCGCGCAGGCCGCTCACGCGCGCGTATTATGGCGCGTAAGGCGACTGCTTGCAGCACGCGCCTCGCCCGAACGCGCGACCGGGCGCCCGCGCCCCGCCAAACCCGCACTCCCCCGCGCGGCACGCCCGCGCTTCTAGCGAAACGAGGTCTCATGAAACGTCGATCCCTCGCTGCCGCAATCGGCATCGTTGTTGTAACGCTTATCTGTGTGTGCTCGCTCTACGCGCACTTCATCCAAGAAAAGGTCTACGAAGAAAGCGCCGACCACCTGAAAGAAATATACACCCAGGTCAACAACACGTTTTCCATGCTGGTATCCGACAACTGGAATCACCTGACCACCTGGAACATGTTCTTCGAAGACGCGGCGAAGCACTCACCCGACGGCGCCGTCGATGGCGAAGCGGCCGACGAAACACGCACGTTTATCAGCAGCGAGCAGGACAAGTGGGGCTTCACCAACTTCTACTTCCTTAACAGCAGCGGGGAGTACGTCACGCCTGGCGGCGAGCGCGGCACGCTAAGCCTCGGCCAGCAGCTTGACCAGCTGAACGCCGGCAACAGCATCGTGGCCGACACCGTTCCCACCAGCGGAAACGGCCTTACCGTGTTCGCCACGCCCGTTGCGTCGGCGTCGTTTGACGGATTCGCGTACACGGCCACAGCCATCAGCTACAACAACCACGACATGGAGGCAACGCTTGACGTGAATGCGTTCGACGGGCAGTCCAGCTGCTTCGTCATCACGCCGGCGGGCAACCTGCTGTTCTCTGCAACCGACCAGTATTCGCAGTCGGCAAACCTGCTTGACTGGTTCGACAAGATCGCCTCGTTCGACGGCGACACAAGCCTAGCCTCGGTACGCGACAACATCCTTGCAGGTCAAAGCGGAATCACGCAGTTCTCCACCGTCACGGACCACTACTATCTCACCTACATGCCCGTGGGGTTCGAGGACTGGATCATGGTGGGCGTGGTGCCCAGCGGCGTGGTGAACGCCAGCATATCGGAAGTGCAGCTGACCACCATCATCACCGTGTCGGTGGTGCTGTTCGTAGTGGGCGCACTGGTGGTCATAATGCTGTGGCAGCACGGCCGGCGCGCGCTTGACCAGCAGGTCGGCGAGGTGAAATATCGCGAGCAGCTGTTCAGCGCGCTATCGGGCAGCACGGACAACATCTTCATCATGTTCAGCCCCAACGGCGCAAGCGTGGACTACGTTAGCCCGAACACCGACCGTATTCTGGGCATTTCCGCCGCCGACATCTTCGCCAACGTGCGCAGCATCGACCGCTCGCTGGAGCCGGGGTCGGAAAGTCTGCTTGCGCGCGGCATCGGCGACCTGGCCAGCAACGACCACCGCGAGGGCAACAGCACACGCCGCCATCAGCAAACCGGCGAGCTGCGGTGGTACCACGAGACGCTGTTCCGCGCCACGGTGGGCGAAACGGAGAAGCTGGTGTACGTGCTGTTCGACCGCACGAAAGAGACGGAAAGCCGCGAACGGCTGCAGCAGGCGCTGGTGATCGCGAAGCAGTCGAACCAGGCGAAAAGCACGTTTTTGGCGAAGATGTCGCACGACATCCGCACGCCCATCAACGCCATCATGGGCATGACGCAAATTGCGCGCGACAACGCCGGGAACTGGGAAAAGACCGACGAGTGTCTGGCAACCATCCAGGCGTCGTCGCAGCATCTGCTCAGCCTGATCAACGATGTACTGGACATGTCGAAAATCGAGAGCGGCGCCATCGAGCTGCAAGAAGAGTGCTGCAACCTTGACGACCTGCTGCGCGACGTCGACGCTATCATGCGCCCTCAAACCACGGCGAAAGAGCAGCTGCTCACGCTCGACGCCGTGAACGTGCGGCATCGCCGGTTTGCCGCCGACCAGCTGCGCGTGCGGCAAATCCTGCTGAACCTGCTGTCGAACGCGGTCAAGTACACGCCCGACGGCGGCATGGTGGCCCTGCACGTGGAGGAGCACGAGCAAACCAGCCCGAATTTCGTGCGCCTGAGCTTCATCGTGCGCGACAACGGCATGGGCATGCCTCCCGAGTTCATCGACCACGTCTTCGCCCCGTTCGAGCGTGCCGAAAGCAGGCAGATGCAGGGCATCCAAGGCACCGGCCTGGGCATGACCATCACGAAGGCCCTGGTAGATGCCATGGGCGGCACCATCGATGTGGAAAGCAGGGAAGGCCACGGCACCACGTTCACCGTGAAGCTGAAGTTCAAGCTGGGCGAAGGCGAAGGCGCGAAGCCGTGCCCGTGCAAGGCCGCCGAGAGCGACCCCGGCAAGGGCAAGCGAACGGGCAAGGACGCCGAGCGCGGACGCGCGAGGAGCGATGCGGATGAGAAGCGCCCCTCCTTCACCGAGGTGTTCAAGGGCCGGCGCTACCTGGTTGCCGAGGACAACCAGATCAACCGCATCATCCTGGCCGAGATGCTCACCGAGCGCGGGGCGACCCTCGAGCAGGCGCAAAACGGCAAGAAGGCCGTGGAGCTGTTCGCCGAAAGCGAGCCGCAGCGCTTCGACGCCGTGCTCATGGACGCCATGATGCCCGTGATGGACGGCTACGAGGCCACGCGCGCCATCCGCAAGCTGCCGCGCCCCGACGCGCAGACCACGCCCATCGTGGCGCTGACCGCCAACGCCTACGCCGACGACGTGAAGAAGGCGCTGGACTCGGGCATGAACGCCCACGTGGGCAAGCCGTTCAAGATCGCCGACCTGGCGAAGGCCCTCGACGAGCTGCAGCGCGACGACGATCGATAGCGGCGGGGCGGCGGCGCCCCACGGCGGAGCCGCAACGCCACGTGGCATTGCCCGGCGGCGCCCCGCACGCCCCTGGGCAATGCCACGGCGGCGCCCCGCCGCGCCGCGCATAACGCGAGGCTATAATCGGAAGCGAACCACCTTGGCCCTATGCCCCACCGCATCGAAAGGAGACACCATGCAATTCATCATCCGTTGGCTGGCCACCGCCGTCGCCGTAGGAGCCGCCGTATGGCTGGTTCCCGGCATCGCCGTGCTGGGCACCACCGAAAGCTGGATCGCCGTGGCTATCACCGGCCTGGCGCTGTCGCTCATCGACATGAGCATCAAGCCGCTGTTGCAACTGCTCAGCCTACCCATCACGTGCCTGACGTTCGGCATCTTCTACCTGGTGGTGAACACCGCCATGCTGTACCTGGCCGCGTGGCTCAGCAACGGCATGTTCAACGTGGGGTTCTACATCTCAAGCTTCGGCAGCGCGTTTTTCGCGTCCATCGTCATCAGCATCGTGTCCGCCATCATGAACGCCATCGTCGCGGACAACTAGGCGAACGCGTCCGGGCGCGTCACGATGCGCCCGGACGCGGCCCCGGCAACTACCCTGCTGCCCCGATCGTCGCCCAAGCAAGCCAAACCCGCTGTTGCCCGAGCAAGCTCTAAAACCCACCACACTGCACGCTCCCGCAGCGAACCGCACGCGCCGAAACGCTGCGCGCGGTTCGCCGAGCTCAAACGAACAGCCGACAGAGCGTTCTTGCAACAATAATCGATATAAAATCTTGTTAAGACTTCCATTTTCTCGTTTCGCGACGTATTATGTTACTTGTTTAGTAGCATATGAACATAGGAGGGGTTCTCATGGATATGCTATCCGACGTCGCGCTGCTCTCGCGAATCCAATTCGCGCTGACCGTGGCGTACCACTTCATCTTCGTCCCGTTATCCATCGGCCTGGGCCTGATCTTGGCCATCTTCGCCACCAGGTACCATCGAAGCCGCAGCGAGGCAGACGGCAACGCCATGCGCTTCTGGGTGCGCATCTTCACCGCCACCTTCGCCATCGGCGTGGCCACGGGCATCACCATGGAGTTCTCGTTCGGCACGAACTGGGCCGACTACTCGCGCTTCGTGGGCGACATCTTCGGCGCGCCGCTTGCCGCCGAGGCCCTGTTCGCGTTCTTCCTGGAATCGGTGTTCCTGGGCGTGCTGCTGTTCGGGCGCAACAAGGTGTCCAGCCTGTTCTACACCGTGTCCGCGTGGCTGGTGTGGGCCGGTTCGTGCTTGAGCGCGCTGTGGATCCTCATCGCGAACTCGTGGATGCAGACGCCCGCCGGCGCTGAGCTGGCCGCCGACGGCTCGAAGGCCGTCATCACCGACTTCCTGGCCGCAGCGTTCAACCCGTCCACGCTGCCGCGCTACACCCACGTGGTGGTGGCGCTGCTGATCCTGGGCGCGTTCGCCTCGCTGGCCGTGGGCGCATGGTACCTGCTGCGCGGCAAGCACGCCGACTTCGCCATGAAGACCATCCGCGTGGGCGCCGTCGTGGGCATCGTGGCCTCGTGCGCCCTGATCGTCACCGCGCACTCCTCCGCCGTGGAGGTATCGCAGGAACAGCCCACCAAGCTTGCCATGATGGAGGGCATGTACGACGACGAGGTGCCCCCGCTGTACGCATTTGGCTGGGTCGATGAGGAGAACCAGCAAGTCGTCACCCCGTTCTCCATCCCCGGCGGCACCAGCTTCCTGGCAACGGGCACGTGGGACGCCCAGTATCAGGGCCTGAACTCGTTGGCGCAAACCGAGAAGTACGGCGACATGGACGTTGCCGACCTGCCCGTGAACCTGGTGTTCCAGTCCTACCACCTTATGGTTGCCATGTACGGCCTGATCATGATCACGGCGATCCTGGCCGTGGTGTTCAGCCTGCGCGGCGGCCGCATCCGCTCCATGCGCTGGCTGCAGAAGCTGCTGCTGGTTAGCCCCCTGTTCCCGTTCATCGCCATCCAGGTCGGCTGGATCACCGCCGAAGTCGGCCGCCAGCCCTGGGTCGTCTACCCTTCCACGTCCGGCCCCGATGGCGTGAGCCTGCTGACGAACAACGCCATCTCGCAGTCGGTTTCCGCACCTGAGCTGCTGATGACCCTGGCCCTGTTCGCAGCCGTGTACGTGTTCCTGTTCGTCGGATGGGCGCGCGTGATCTCGGGCTTCATCAAGCGCGGGCCCGTCGGCGATGCCTCCGCGGCCGGCTCCGCCGATGATGCAACCGCCGCCGTCAAGGAAGGGGAATAGCCATGAGCGCGCTTGCAGTCCTTTGGTTCTTTCTGATCTTCGTGCTGATCGCCGGGTACTTCTTGCTCGACGGGTTCGACCTGGGCGTGGGCGTCCTGTACCGCGCGCTGGCGAAAGACGAGCGCGAACGGGCGCTCGTGCGCCGCAGCATCGGCCCGGTATGGGACGGCAACGAAGTGTGGCTCCTCACCGCCGGCGGCGCGCTGTTCGCGGCGTTCCCCGCGGCGTACGCCACCACGTTCTCGGGTTTCTACCTGGCCGTCATGCTGGTGCTGTTCGGCCTGATCGTCCGCGCCGTGTCGCTTGAGTTCCGGGCACACGACCCGCAATGGGCGCGCGCATGGGACGTCTGCTTCACCGTCGGCTCGCTCCTGCCGGCGCTGCTGCTGGGCGTGGCGCTGGGCAACGTGATCGCCGGCATCCCCATGGCAGCCAACGGCGATTACGCGGGCGTGCCGCTGCTGGGCCTGCTGTCGCCGTTCACCCTGGTCGCCGGCCTGCTCGGCCTGGCCATGTGCCTTTCGGCGGGCGCTGCGTGGGTAGCGCTGAAAGCGCCTGCCGGCTCCGCCGTGCATAAGCGCGCCGCGAAGCTGCGCGTGCCCTGCCAGGTCGCAGCCCTGGTGCTGTTCGCCGTTGCCACGGTCCTGGCTTTCGCGGTGGTGAAACCCGTGTTCGCGCCGGGCATGCTTGCAGCCGGCGTGATCATCGCCCTAGTGTTCCTTGCGTGCGTCGTCGCGTCGATCGTGCTCGGCCGTAAGGGCAACGACTTGATGGCGTTCCTTCTGCAGTCGGCGGCGGCCGCGTGCCTGGTGGCGCTCGCCGCGATCACGCTGTTCCCCAACCTGGTGGTGGCAGCTCCCGGCAGCGTGGGCGAATCCATCACGCTGATGAGCGCGGCTTCCTCCGACACGTCGCTAGCGTGGATGACCGGCATCGCCTGCGTGGGCGTACCGCTGGTGCTGGCCTACCACGTGATCGCGTACCGCGTCTTCCGCGGGCGTCTGGACGACAAGGATGTGAACTACTAGATGGACGCGCGGGGTTACATGAAATGGCTGAGCATCCTGTGCCTGGTCATGGCGCTATTCGGCACGGCGGTCATGCTGGTAGGCTACAAGGCGCCCACCATAGGCCTGGTGGCAACGGTGGCAACGCTCGTCATAGCCGCGGCCGCGCTGGGATGGAAGACTCGGGAGCGCTAACGCCGAGAACCCGACAACCGATCCGCCAACTTCTCAAGGGGGCGATGGGAACCGATTCCCATCGCCCCCTTTCGCATGCCCGGGTTTTGTGAGGTTCCGCTGC
>OLPC01003503.1_pt1 | contig 10259 bp, 7 predicted proteins | sample 1672341 | NCBI WGS metagenome assembly OLPC01 (sample SAMEA3136673, study PRJEB25190) | human gut metagenome | reverse complement strand
GCTGACCGTCAACGTTTTTGCCGATGGCAAGCGGTTTATCTCCGGCAACCGGTGCTCCAAGCCCCTGGGCGGCAAGAAAACCGAAATGCCGGATATGTTCCACTACAAATATAAAAAGCTCCGTGCCATGGAGGGCAAGGGATCCGGCGACGGTAGCCGGGGCCGCATGGGCATTCCCTTTGGGCTCAATATGTATGAGAACCTCCCCTTCTGGTATACGCTGTTTACCAAGCTGAACTTTGAGGTGGTGCTGTCTCCGGAATCCAGCCGGATACCGCACGGGCGCTTTCCAAGCGGCTTGAGAACGTTGTCGAACGCCTTTATCGCGTTGGGGACGCCACTCTTTAAAACGTTGTAGGTGTCCACCAGCAGAGTGGAGGTATCGGGGTATGTTCTGCAATAGCTTTCGAACGCTTCAAGCTCGCTGTCGAACATCTGGACCCAGCTATGCGCCATAGTGCCGGTGGCGGGAACTCCGTAAAGTTCATCCGCGATAACGCAGGCAGTGCCTGCGCAGCCGCCGATGTAAGCAGCACGGGCTCCGAGCACCGCGCCGCTCGCGCCCTGCGCCCTGCGGGAGCCGAACTCCGATATAGCGCGCCCCTGAGCCGCACGAACGATACGGTTAGCCTTAGTTGCAATAAGCGACTGATGGTTGATCAAAAGCAGCAGCATGGTCTCGATGAGCTGAGCCTGTATCGCGGGAGCACGCACAGTCAGCAGCGGCTCCGACGGGAACACAGGCGTGCCCTCCGGGACAGCCCAGATATCGCCGGTAAACTTGAAATCCCGCAGATATTCGAGGAATCCCTCGCTGAATATCTTCTTCCCGCGGAGGTACTGTATATCGTCGTCGGTGAAATGCAGCCCCTGAATGTAGTTTATCACCTGCTCCAGCCCGGCGCAGACGGCGTAGCCGCCGCCGTCGGGAACTTTGCGGAAAAATACGTCGAAATAGGCGATGCGGTCGGCGTGCCTTGTGTTGTAGTAGCCGTTGCCCATGGTGAGCTGATAAAAATCGCACAGCATGGTGCAGTTCTGTTCGGTTATCATGTTCGCTCCCCCTTAATGCTGTATTCAGGCGTACCTGCCGAGGTACGGATTGTTCTGGCGTTCGTAGTCAAGCGTTGTGGTGCTTCCGTGACCGGGATACAGCTTGAAGTCGCCGGGCAGTTTCGCTATTTTCTCGAGGCTGTCCAGCATATCCCGGGTGCTGCCGGAATAGCCGTCCGTTCTTCCTACGCCCATGCAGAACACCACGTCTCCGCAGAATGCCGAAGGCTCGCCGCCGACCTCAGTGAACAGCAGACAGCTTCCCGCGGTATGACCGGGAGCGCCCATCACGCGGAATTTCAGCCCCTCGGCGGTGAACTCCTCACCGTCCGAGAACAGCTTATCCGGCTTTATTGGTCTGAACTCCACCGGCATAAAATCCGCCCAGCATTTCGCCGCGCTGGAGTACATAGCCTCGTCCGGCGCGCTTGCCAGCAGCGACGCTCCGGTGCTTTCCATGAGCTGAGCCGCGCCCGCGAAGTGGTCGTAATGTCCATGCGTCACAATGATCGTCCCGAGCTTCAGACCGTGGGTGTTGAGAAACATCTCCACCTCCGCAGCAGACGCGGGGTCTATGACCACCGCCCGGGAATCCTCGCCGGGGATAATATAGCAGTTGGTTCCGAGCGCTCCCAGCGGGAGCTGATATATCTGCGGCATGTCGTTCTCCTTTTTACTGCTTACCGGTACGCTCAACTGAGATAACTCCGGGTATCTTCTGTATCCTGCCCATTACGTTGGAAAGCTGCTCCACGCCGGCTATCTCGACAGTTACCACCAGGTCGAGGTTGCCGTTTTTCAGGTGATGCCCGTTCATTTCCTGGAGCGGGATATGGTTGGCGGCTATCGCAGTGGTGATATCCGCGAAAATCGTAATGCGGTCCTCCGCGATAACGTCGATGGTCGCGCGGTAGGTGGAATCCTCAACGCCAGCCCATGTCGCCTTGAGCCAGCGATCCTTGTTCTCGGGGTCGTCGCGGTTGTTCACAACGTTCACGCAGTCCTGTTTGTGGATAGATACGCCGAACCCCCTGGTTACAAAGCCGATTATCGGGTCGCCGGGAAGCGGGTTGCAGCACTGCGCGAACTTCACGAGGCAGTTTTCCATGCCCTCGATTATGATGCCCTTCTTGCGGCTGCGGCGGTTGTTTTCGCTTATGCTCTCCATCGGATTTTCAGCCGCCGCCTGGATAGCCTGCTGCTCCTTATGGTTGCGGAGCTGATCTTCCTTTATGCGCTGGACTATCTTCGCCATGGAAACGCCGCCGTAGCCTATCGCAGCGTACAGGTCGTCCACGGAGTCCAGCCGCTGGCGCGACGCGGAGGTTTGGAGCAGCTCCGGAGTTATCGCGATATTGTTTCGCTTGAACTCGCGCTCGAGTTCCTCCCTGCCGCGTTCAATGTTCTCCTCGCGGCACTCCTTCTTGAACCAGCTTCTTATTTTGCTCTTTGCCTCGGTGGTCTTTGCGATCTCTATCCAGTTGCGGTTCGGACCGTAGTTAGGCGAACCGGAAGTGAGTATCTCCACGATCTCGCCGGTATGCACGACATAATCGAAGCTGACCATTCTGCCGCCGACCTTCGCGCCGGTCATTTTATTGCCGACCTGCGTGTGGATATGGTATGCGAAATCCAGCACCGTAGCCCCGGTGGGGAGCGCAACAACGTCGCCCTTCGGAGTGAACACGAACACCTCGTCCGGGGAGAGGTCGGTCTTTATTGCGTCAGCGATGGCTTCTACGTCGTCTGCCTCCTGCTGGCGCTCAAGGAGCTGCCTTATCCAGTCGAAGCGCTTCTCGCCGGATACGTTGCCGGATATGCCCGCCTTGTACTTCCAGTGAGCCGCAACGCCGTACTGCGCGGTATTGTGCATTTCCACCGTGCGTATCTGCACCTCGAACGGGATACCCTCGCGCCCGATAACTGTGGTGTGCAGCGACTGATAGCGGTTAGGCTTCGGAGTAGCGATATAGTCCTTGAAGCGGTACGGAATAGGCCGGAACATATCGTGGATAACGCCGAGCACGTTGTAGCACTCGATGACCGACTGCACTATAACGCGAACTGCGTAAATGTCGTATATCTCGTCGAAGCGCTTGTTCTTCACATACACCTTCTTGTATATGCTGTAGATAGACTTTACCCTGCCCTCGATGATGGGTTCCGGCTTGATATCCGAAATGCGCTCCCTGATGCGCTTTTTAATGCTGTCGATGAATGCGTCGCGCTCCTCTTTGTGGAGGGCTATCTGCTCCTCGACTTCCTTACAGCCGTAGGGGTCGAGATAGTGGATAGCGATATCCTCCATCTCCTCCTTGACGTCGCTCATACCTAAGCGGTGGGCGATGGGGGCGTAGAAGTTCATCGTTTCAAGGGAGGTCTTGCGCTGCTTCTCCGGCGGACGCGCCGCGAGAGTTCTCATGTTGTGGAGGCGGTCGGCAAGCTTGATGATTATTACCCGGATATCCTTCGACATAGCCATGAGTATCTTCCGGATATTCTCCGCCTGCTGCTCCTCCTTGGAAACCAGCGGGACAAGTCCTATCTTTGTAACGCCGTCGACCATCAGCGCAACATCTTCTCCGAACTTCTTGCGGAGCTCGTCAAGGGTGACATCGGTGTCCTCCACGGTGTCGTGGAGCAGCGCCGCACAGATGGTATCGGTATCCATGCAGTAATCCAGCAGGATAGACGCCACAGCCAGCGGGTGCGTTATATACGGGTCGCCTGAGGTGCGGAGCTGTCCCTCGTGCGCCTTTTCAGCCACCTTATACGCCTGTGTTATCTTCTCAAGGTCGTAGGGTTTCTCGCTTGCCCTGATTTTCTCCACAAGCTGCTCGAATGTCTTTACCGCCGTACCCGCGGCGCCTGTCTGACTAGTCATGCTGAATGCCACCCTTCATTCTGTTTAGTGTTCCCCTTTGTTCCCTTTTTCGCCGTTTTACGCCGTAAGACTCTGACGCAGCCGCGAGATGACCCCCGTTGCCATCAGATCCGTTTTTGTATTTACCGGAATGAGCGTGACGCTCCCGCCGTCAGCGGACACCTGAGCCATTCCCGCTTCGCTGAACGCGTCAAGCGCAATGCGCAGCATGCAGTAATTAAGATCCCCGCCGCCATAGACGCACATCTCCTCTGCGGACATGCTGCCGCCGTGTGCGCGTATCAGGTCGTACACGGACATCAGCGCCGGTCTGTCGGGTATCACGCGCGGAGCGAGCCGCTTGTCGCAGCCCTCGCCGCGGGATATCTCCTCATATGTGCGAAGCGCCGCGAAGAACCTGTCCTCCCGGAATCCAGCGGGGCGCATTTCAATGATCCGCAGCTCCGCCGAGGTGTTCCCGCGGAACTCGTTCAGTTCCACCGTCGCGAGGACGTCCACGCTGCTGCCGATATCTGCGAAACATTTCGCAAACGGCATTGCAAAGCTTATCGCCTTCAGCACTGCGCCGCCTGTCCGAAGCTCCATCGAAGTGAACTTCCCCTCCTTGAGCGCGCGCTTTGACTGCACCGTGCAGTTCCTGAGCAGGAACACCGGCTTGCGGTTGCCCTCGCCGCAGGGCTCGAGCTTCATCAGCTCGGTGACCTGCTCCACGGTCAGGCAGTCGCCGGTTATCTCCATGTCTGCGCTGACGGAGTACTCCGGCATTTTAGGATAGCACTCGCGGCAGTAGGCGTAAACCATCTGCCGGAATGTTTCCACGTCCTCCGGTCTGAGGGAGAATCCTCCCGCCTTCGGGTGGCCGCCGAATTTCGTCAGCACGCGGCTGCACCCTTCCAGCAGCTTATATATAGAGAAGCCGTCGATGCCTCTTGCGGAGCCTCTTGCCTCCCCGTTTTCGACTGATATGACAAGCACCGGCTTGCCATACTTATTAAGCAGCTTCGCGCATACCAGACCTATAACTCCATGCTTCCAGCCCTCGCCGGATACCACGAGAACCCGCTCCCTGAGAAGCTCCGGGCGCTGCTCTATCTGCTGCGCTGCTTCCTCCATTATGCGGGTCTCCTCCGCGGTGCGCTGGGAGTTGCACAATGCAAGCTCCTCGCTGATAAGCCCCGCCTGCTCCGGGCTTTCGGTGAGCAGCAGCTCCACCGCGCGGTCAGCCCTTGCGATACGCCCAACGGCGTTTATGCGCGGAGCGATCGAAAACGCAATGCTTGTGGAATCCACCCTGACCGGTTCGATACCCGCGCTCCTTATCAGCTTGTCAAGCCCCTGGTTCTGGCTGCTGTGGATATTTTCAAGTCCCCTGCGGACAATGAACCGGTTCTCTCCGATAAGCGGCATTACGTCCGCCACGGTGCCTACTGCGGCGAGGTCCGCGTACTGCTCGAGTACGAAATCCTCGTCCTCCTCAAGTGCGCAGAGCAGTTTCAGGACAACTCCCGCGCCGCAAAGCTCCTTGAACGGGGAATTGTCGTCGGCACGGTGCGGGTCGACGCACGCTTCGCATACCGGAAGCTCCTGCGGTGGCTGATGGTGGTCTGTAATGACCAGCTGAGCGCCCCGCTCTGCGATGTACTTTGCTTCCTCAACGGCGGAAATCCCGTTGTCGACCGTGATGATAAGCTCGGTGCCGGAATCGAGAATGTGCTTCAGCGCTTCCAGATTCATTCCGTAGCCCTCGCTGCGGTCGGGTATGTAGTAATCAGCCTCGGCGCCCATCGCGTTGAGGTAGCCGTACAGCATAGCCGTGGAGGTTATGCCGTCGCAGTCGTAATCGCCGAAAACGGTGATCTTCTTTCCCTCGTCAAGCGCGCCGCGAATGACCTCCACAGCCGCTTCCATATCCTTTATCAGCAGCGGGTCTGACAGGCTGCTGCACCCGAAAAATTCCCGGGCGCGGTCAAGCGAGGTTATCCCCCGGCTGAGCATTACTCCGCCGAGGAGTTCCCCGAACTGCTGCGTTATTTCATTATCTGCTGCGGGTGCCGCCGCACATAGCCACTTTTTCAACCTTGCTGCTCCTTTTGCTTATTGCCTGTTATACGCTAAGCTCCACGTGCTCGCCGAGAAGCTCCTTGTTCTTCTCAAGGACGGGGCGGACGAAGCCGCGCAGGAATTCCTCCACCTGCTCGGGCGCGCGGCCGGTGTAGTTCTCCGGCTTGAGCACGGATCTGATCTCCTCTTCGGTGATCTGGAAGATCGGGTCTGCCGCGATGCGCTTAACGAGGTCGTTCTCGCCGCCTTCCTTCTTTACAACGTCTGCCGCAGCCATGCTGTGACCGCGCAGAGCCTCGTGAAGCTCCTGACGGTTGCCGCCCTTTTCTACCGCTCTCATCATGATGTTCTCGGTAGCCATGAACGGAAGCTCGCGCATTACTCTCTGCTCGATGACCTTCGGATATACTACGAGGCCGTCGGTTATGTTTATCATGATGTTCAGGATAGCGTCGATGCCGAGGAACGCCTCAGCAACCGAGATACGTTTGTTAGCGCTGTCGTCGAGGGTTCTCTCAAACCACTGTGTGCCTGCGGTGAACGCGGGGTTCAGCGTGTCGATCATCACATATCTCGCAAGGGAGGTGATACGCTCAGCACGCATAGGATTGCGCTTGTAGGGCATTGCGGAGGAACCGATCTGGTTCTTCTCGAACGGCTCTTCCATCTCCTTGAAGTTTGCCAGGATACGCAGGTCGTTGCTGAACTTGGAGCAGCTCTGTGCGATCCCGCCGAGGGTGGCGAGGACCATGCTGTCCATCTTTCTGGAGTAGGTCTGACCGCTTACCGGTACGCATGCGTCAAAGCCCATCTCGTTTGCGATGGACTTCTCCAGAGCCTTTATCTTTGCGCTGTCGCCGCCGAAAAGCTCAACGAAGCTTGCCTGGGTTCCGGTGGTACCCTTCTGACCGAGCAGCTTCAGCGTGGATATACGGTACTCGACCTCCTCGTAGTCCATCAGCAGCTCGTTTATCCACAGGGAAGCGCGCTTGCCGACGGTGGTGAGCTGAGCGGGCTGGAGGTGCGTATAAGCGAGGCAGGGCTGGCTCTTGTGCTCGTCGGCGAACTTCGCGAGGTTGTTGATGACGTTCACGAGCTTCTTCTTTACAAGCTGGAGCGCGTCGCGCATGATGATGACGTCGGTGTTGTCGCCAACGTAGCAGGAGGTCGCACCCAGGTGGATTATTCCTGCCGCCTTGGGGCACTGCTTTCCGTATGCGTATACATGGGACATTACGTCGTGGCGTACCAGCTTCTCGCGCTCCTCAGCGACCTCATAGTTGATGTCGGTGATGTGGGATTCCAGTTCGTCTACCATTTCCTGTGTGATCTTGTCTATGCCGAGGTTCATCTCTGCCCTTGCGAGAGCGACCCACAGGCGGCGCCATGTGGAAAACTTCTTGTCTGCGGAGAAGATGTACTGCATCTCCTTGCTTGCATAGCGTGTGCAGAACGGGCTTTCATAGGTGGAATAATCTCTTGACATTGTTTTTCTCCTTATGTGGTTTATAAAGTATAAAATACTATTTTATTTTAGCACAAAACGTCGATTTATACAAGAGTTTTTTGCATAAAAACGCTTCCGGCACGCATTTTTTGCACTTCATTCTGCATATAATAAGCAGGCGGCACAGGTGCGTAAGGCTCCCGAATATCGGAACGGAACGTCTTATTGTTAAACATGCACATAAAGTGGTTGCGAAATCGCGCATAATTTGTGCATTCAGTACCTTGCAAAACATAATACCTTGTGGTAAAATAAGAGCATGGAACAGGAAAGTTCCGAATTTTTTGATGATGCTACCATGTGAAACAAAGTACCTTGAAACACAAAGGCACTGTTGAAGGTCAGGGGGCATACATCGGAGGTGAAAAATGAACTCTCAGCTAAAACGAGGAACTCTGGAGCTGTGCGTTCTTTCGATATTGTGCAGAAGCGACTGTTACGGCTACGAGCTGGTCAACCGGATATCCGAGTGCATGCAGATAACGGAGGGCACGATATATCCGCTGATGAAGCGGCTGAAAGACAACGGCATGATCGATTCCTACATAGTGGAATCGCAGGAGGGACCACCCAGAAAATACTATAAGATAACTGACAGCGGCAGGGCGGAAAAGGAAACGCTGCTGAAAGAATGGTTTGAGTTTGTAGACAGCATAAACGCGCTGCTGAAAGGGGACGAGTAAATGATAGCAAAAAATAAGGGAGACTTTCTGTATAATCTCCATAACGAGTTACACAGAATAGGAATCGACGACGACGAGGAGATATTCGCCGACTTTGAGGAGCACTTCAAGGCAAGCCAGGAGGAAGGCTTCACCGAGGAGGAGACCTGCGAAAAACTCGGCGACGTAAAGGAGATAGCGCGGAACTACCTTGATATCCAGAGCACCCGCATAAATTCCATAGTTGCAGGCGCTCTTGAGAATCAGCGCCGCGTATCCCTCACGAAGCCCGGCGAGAAACTCCCGGCAGACCTTTCCCTCGTCGGAGGGCAGACAGATGCCGCACCGGCGGAAACTCCCGCCATCAGGGAGTACACCCCCGAGCATATCGCAGAGGAGACCGTTCCGGCTTCCCCGAGAATAAACCTTGTAAAGCCCGAAGCTCCCGCGCAGGAAGCGCCTCGTGAATACACCCCGGAGCACATCGCCTGCGAGCCGGAGGCTCCAAAGCAGGCCGCAGCGTCCGCGCAGCCTTCTCAGCCGCTGCCGGAGTACACTCCGCAGCACATCGCTCCCGAGCAGCCTGCTCCCGACGCGCAGAGCGCTTCCGGCTCCATACCGAAGCAGACCGACGAGCGGTATCAGTACAATTCCACGAGCAGACAGGGCGAGGTTCCTCCGCAGTGCGTTCCCCCGGTTGGAAAGCACGCGAAGGACGGCGGCTTTAAGTTCAGCGACATCAAGGGCATGAAGCCCAACTGCAACGCCGGAAAGCTGATAACCTGCATAGTCCTTGACGTGCTCTTGTGGTCGTGGCTTATTCCGCTGGTGATTTCAATGATCTTCGGCGGTCTTGGCTCCATGGCGATGGGTCTTTTGAACGGAGGATTCGACCAAATATTCGGCGTTTCGCAGTTCCACCCGCTGAGCAGGATATTCCTCGGCACAGGAATGATCAGCGGCGCTGTGCTGGTCGGCTGTGGAATATGCGGGCTTTTCAAGGCTGTGTTCCACTGGGTTAAGGCGATAGTCGTGGATCATGTCAAGGCTATCTACGGACTTTAAGGAGGCGTTGGCATGAAAGTTGTACTCAGAATATTTATCCCGCTGTGCATATTCTCGTTCATCGCGTTCGGCATATCGGTGATGTTCCTCGGAACTCAGCCCATTACCGCTGATGCAGCGATAAGCGAGCTTACCATCAGCGACAGCGGCGCAAACACCTACGACATAACAGACAGCTTCACCAGCATAAGGGCTGATATCGGGGCGTACAAGCTCACGATAAAGCCGTGGTCGGAGAACAAGACGCAGGTGACGGTCTCCGGCGATAAATCCAGCCGTATAAAGGCTGGGGTATCCGGAGACAGGCTGACCATTGAATCCGACTGGAGCTGGGGTGAAAACTGGAACTGGAGCATGTTCCGGAATATTTTCAACGGCTCGGCGTTCAGCACCGAAGTGCTTCTGAAGGTCCCCGACAAGACCTACGAGCAGGTTATGATGTATGTCGGAGCTGGCTCGCTGGTCTCCGACGGAATTCAGGCGAAAGACGTCTACCTGAACGCTGGCGCAGGCTCGATGACCTACACTCAGCCAGCCGGATTCCGCGCCGATCATATTTCTGCCGATGTTTCGGCGGGTTCACTCATTGCTAAAAACATGGCGGCGGGGAACTACGAAGTCGATGTAAGCGCAGGCAGCGCAAACATTTACGGACTTACCGGCAGCGGCAGCGCCGATGTCTCCGCAGGCAATGCAAGGCTCCAGTTTGCCGAGCTTAACGAGGAATGCAATGTAGACGTCAGCGCCGGCGACGTGACCCTCGATATCCCGGAGGACTCCTCCGCTAAATTCATCTGCGACAAGAGCGCAGGCGATATCCGCATAATGGTCGGCGGCGAAAACAGGCACGCCGACGACGGCGACATCATCTCCATAAACGGCGGCGGAACCACAGTGAACCTCTCGGTTTCCGCAGGCGATATCAAAGTCTTAAATTCCACCAGTTCTTCAGTGGAGATAGGCACGGCAGTCGTCAGCGCAGCGGAAAACTCAGCCCGCAATATCACGACCACATTCACACTGGAAG
>OLPC01003502.1_pt1 | contig 10260 bp, 9 predicted proteins | sample 1672341 | NCBI WGS metagenome assembly OLPC01 (sample SAMEA3136673, study PRJEB25190) | human gut metagenome | reverse complement strand
TGATGGAAGAGAAGCCGGCCTCGATGCAGGCCTTGCAGCCCTCATAGGTGCCGTGGTCCAGGTGCAGGGCAACGGGAACGGTGATGCCCATGGAATCGACCATAGCGCTGACCATGGCAGCGACGGTCTTGAAGCCGGTCATGTACTTGCCAGCACCCTCGGAAACGCCCAGAATGACGGGGCTCTTCATTTCCTCGCAGGCGGTCAGGACTGCCTTGGTCCACTCCAGGTTATTGATGTTGAACTGAGGCACACCGTAGTGGCCATCGCGTGCTTTGAGCAGCATCTCGGTTGCATTTACCAACATTATTCATTACCTCCAAATATGATCGGGGTTTTCGGTCATGCCGCGCCGCATTGTGCACGGCTTAACAAACCTACAAAACTAGTATACCCCAAACCCTGCTTAAAATCAATCCAAACAGGCGGTTTTTCTCTTCAAACGCCGGGCGGAATGCGGCATTTGCGGGCGGAAAGGGTCCGAAATGCGGGGATCTGCAACAATTTTGAAGGTCCTGCACCACTTTTGCAGAATGTCCCCGGGATGGGAGAAACCGTGGAATTTTCAACACAAATCCACATTCGTCAATTTGATATTGGAGAAAATTTCAAAAGGTGCGTGGTTCCGCATCAAAAAATTGTCATATTTCCGACTTGAAAATTACAAATTGTACGCACCCTGCGGGGGAATGTCGAACCAGATTGTGGAAAACTCAGTGGAGAATGTTAAATTCCACAGGGAAAACAGGCTTTACAGCAGGACTTTTGAACTTTCTCCACCGGGTTTTCAACATGTGGAAAAAATCGGATCCTTCTACGGAATGTATAGCCCTCTTTTGTGGAAAACTTTTCGGACCGGCAAAACGGCAGGTCCCGGCAGGGGCAGAAGGCGCAGCAGCAAGGGACAATTCTGCAAAACCGGGCCGGGGCGCAGGCAAGCTGCGAAAAAATCCGGTCGGGCCGACAAAAAAGCGGCAATTTGCTGGCAAACCCGGTCAGCTTATGCTATACTTTACCTTGGATTATCATCGGATAAAATCGTCGGGCTGGCTGCCTGCGCAAGCGGTGCGGCGCGCCCTGGGGAACATGCGCTGCATCGTTCCGATAGAAACGGAAGGAGAACACAGAATGGAAGAGAAAAATCAGCCCCGCCGCCCGCGCCGTGCACCGGAAGAGCAGACCCGGAATGAGAGCCTGGTCTACGGCAAGAATCCGGTGACCGAGCTGCTGAAGAGCGGTTCCGGCGTGGATACGGTGCTCATTTCGGAGAGCATGGCCCCCGCCGTGGCGGCCTACTATACCGCACTGGCCAAGGAGGCCGGGGCAGCCGTCAAGCGGGTGAACCCCAACAAGCTGCGCCTGATGACCGGCACCGAGAGCCATCAGGGTGTGGCCGCCTTTGCCAGCGAGATCGCGTATGCCACCGTGGAGGACCTGCTGGCGGCGGCCAAAGACAAGGGCGAGCCGCCGTTCCTGGTGCTGAGCGATGGCATTGAGGACCCCCACAACCTGGGTGCCGTGATGCGCAGCGCTCTGCTGTGCGGTGCCCACGGCATCGTGATCCCCAAGCGGGGCGGCGCATCGGTCACCCCCACGGTCATCAAGTCCAGCGCAGGTGCCGCTGAGCGGCTGCCGGTGGCCCGCGTGGCCAACATCGGCGAGACGATCCGCCGCCTCAAGGAGCAGGGCGTGTTCGTGTACTGTGCCGACATGGATGGCGTGCCCCTGCGCAAGAACAACCTCACCGGCCCCATCGCGCTGGTGCTGGGCAGCGAGGGCAGCGGCGTGTCGCAGCTGGTCAAGAAGTTGTGCGACGGTGTGGTGCGGCTGGACATGGCCGCACAGGGCACCGGTGTGGACAGCTACAACGTCTCGGTGGCGGCCGGCATTATCCTGTACGAGATCCAGTCGCAGCGCGCAGCACAGAATGCGTGACAGGCGTGATCCGTAACCCCAATCTGAAGAACGGGAGGAACAAGGATGCCTAAGGAAAAAAATCAACACAAGAGTGCCGCCGCAAGCGATGAGAAATTCCGCGATTTCTTCACCACCACCGTGGCAGATATCCCGGCCGAGATGGTGCGCCGGGAGGAAGAAGCGGCGGAAGAGCACAAGGGGCTGTTCGGACGGCTGTTCGGCCATGCAAAACCGAAGCAGGCTCCGCAGGCCGGGGCGGACCTGGAACTGCCCACCGGTGAGGTGCTGCTGGGCGCAGATGCCCTGGCAAAGCCCGACGGGGAGGAACCGCTGGATCTGGACCTGACCCTGCGCACCGCAGACCCGGGCACGGATTTCCCCCAGCCCAAAGCCGAAGTGCCTGCTGCCCCGGAAAAACCTGCCGTGCCGGACAGACCGGCCCAGCAGCCTGCCCCGGAGAACAAGCCGGAGCCGCCTAAGGCTCCTGCCGCCCCGGCTCCGCAGCCGGAGAAGCCCCGGAAGAAGGTTGCACAGAACCCCAAGAACGCCCCGGACGTGCTGCTGCCGCAGGAACAGCAGGAGCAGCAGGAGATGCAGCAGCTCAAGGACATGCTGAACGGCATGGCTGCAAAACCGAAGCCGGTGGAGGAAACGCTGGAGCCCATCCGCAGCGTGGATGTGCCGCTGGATGACCCGGAAGAGCCGGAGACCCCGGAAAAGGCTCCGGAGCCGCCCCGGCCCACCATGGTGTTTGCAGCCGACAAGCCGCTGCCGGAAAAGAAATCGGTGTTCCGGATGTTCGGCGACGCCGATGACGAGAAAAAGCCGGAAGTTCCGGAAGAACCGGCAGCCCCGGAGAAAACATCTCCCGCCGCGCCGGTGAAAGCCCCCGAGGCAGAGCCGGAAACCAAACCGGACGAAGATACCATGAGCCTGCCGCTGGAACCGCTGGACGCTCCGGAGACGGAACCGACCGAAACGCCGGTGGCTGCGCCCGCCGCAGACACTGCCGAAGCGGAACGTGCCGGAGAGACGGAGCTGAAAACCGAGGCGGAGGACGCCCTGCCGGCGGAGGACGAAGCCCCCGAGAGCGTGGGCGAGAAGCTGCGCCGCATGAGTGCAGAGCTTACCCTGCGCTGTGTACTGGCCGGGATCCTGGCCGTGGTGCTGCTGCATGTGGGCCTGGTGGCCGACCGGCTGCTGCCGCCGCTGGCCGCACTGGACCCGGATGCCGCCCCGGCGGCCTTCTACGCCGCCAATCTGCTGCTGTATGCCGCCAGCCTGGTGGTGAGCTTCCCGGTCCTGCGCGACGGCTTGAACGGCCTGCGGGGCCGCCCCTCGGCAGAGACGATGCCCGCACTGGCCGCTGTGGCGGCGCTGCTGCAGGCCGTCACGGCCCTGCTCACGGCCAACTCCTACCGCACCACCGAGGGCCTGTCCATCCTCACCGGCGTTGCAGCCCTGGGGCTGTTCCTGGCACTGCTGGGCAGCCGGGTGATGCTGTCTGCCGTGCGTGGCGGCTATGAACTGCTGGGCGAAGCCACCGACCTGCAGGGTGCGTATCGCACCCGGGACAAGGACCTGATCCGGGCACTGGCACGGGATCTGGAACAGAAGGACCCCTGGGTGCTGCTGAGCCGCCCCCGGACGGCGGACGAAGGCTTTGTGGCACAGAGCCTGGACGAGCGCGCCGGGGAACGCCGTGCACAGAAGAACGGGTACATCCTGCTGGGCGTGGCCCTGCTCAGCGCCCTGCTGTGTCTGGTGGTAGGCCGTGACGTGAAGCTGGCCGCTGCCGCCCTGACGGCGGTGCTGTGCATGGGCGCACCCCTGTCCTCCACCCTCATCGCCGGCATGGCCGCGCTGCGCCTGCAGCGTGCCGCCGGTGCCGTGGGGGCCGTGGTGCCCGGCTGGGCGGCCATTCAGGAACTGGGCGGCATCGACACCCTTCAGGTGGATGCCGAGGACCTGTTTGCCGCCGACAGCGTGGTGCTGGAGGATATCCGCATCTTCAAGGGCGGCCGCATCGACCGCGCCATCCTGTACGCGGCCAGCGTGCTCAACCAGAGCGGCGGTACTCTGCAGGGGCTGTTCCGTCAGATCATTGAGGACCGCACCGACATCCTGTTCCCGGTCAAGGATCTGGAGATCCACCGCGGGCTGGGCTTTGCCGCCTGGTGCGACAACAACCACATCCAGATCGGCACCCGCCGTTTCCTGGAGCAGGAGGGCGTGGCCCTGCCGGACGAGGACTACGAGAACCAGCACTCCAAAAACGGGGAGCTGCAGATCCTGTATCTGGCGGTGTCCGGCAACGTGCATGCCATGTTCGTGATCCGCTATGTGGGCGGCCGCAACATCGCCCGCAGCCTTGCCGCCCTGCAGCAGGAGAACATCCGTCTGCTGGTCACCAGTCTGGACCCCAGCCTGACCGCAAAGCACATCACCGAGGCCTACCGCCTGCCGGAGGGCATGGTCACCCTGCTGGATCAGGAGCAGTGCGCCGCCCTCGAGGCCGCCCCGGCCGAGGATGCGCCCTGCTGCATGTACCATCAGAAAGGCTTTGCCAGCCTGACCGGCGGCCTGCGCGCCGCCGACAAGGCCCAGAACGCCGAGACCACGGCCACCACGGTGCAGATGGTGTCGGTGCTGTTCTCAGTGGCCATTGCGGTGCTGCTCACCAGCGCCCGCAGCATCTGGCAGCTGCCGGTGACCTATGTGCTGATGTATCAGGCGGCATGGAGCGCCCTGAGCATCGCCGTGTGCGCCCTGAAACAGCATAACTGAAAATGGTTCTCAAAATAAATAGGAATGATTCTTGATTTTCTTCACCGTTTGTGGTATACTCCGTTCAGAGACAAGGACCTGAAGCCCCGCAGTGGGGCTGCCGATACAGACACCGAAGAACAAAAGGAGAAGAGAGTATGGAACTCAAGGGTACCAAGACCGAGAAAAACCTGTGGGAAGCCTTTGCAGGCGAGAGCCAGGCACGCAACAAGTACACCTACTTTGCCAGCATGGCCAAGAAGGAAGGCTATGAGCAGCTGGCTGCCATCTTTGAGGAGACCGCCGGCAACGAGAAGGAGCATGCCAAGATCTGGTTCAAGCTGCTGTGCGGCGGTGCCATCCCCGACACGCTCACCTGCCTGGACATGGCCGCCGGCGGCGAGCACGACGAGTGGACCGAGATGTACCCCCGCATGGCCAAGGAGGCCAAGGAAGAGGGCTTCAACCAGATCGCAGCCCTGTTCACCATGGTGGCACAGATCGAGAAGGAGCACGAGGAGCGCTACCGCGCCCTGGCCGAGAACCTGAAGAACCAGAAGGTGTTCGCCCGCGAAGAGCAGCAGCTGTGGCAGTGCCGGAACTGCGGCTACACCTTCATCGGAAAGTCGGCTCCGCTCAAGTGCCCGGTGTGCGCACACCCCCAGAGCTACTTTGAGCTGAAGAAGATCAATTACTGATGTGACCCACCCCAGAGGGACGACGGCAGTCGTCCCTCTTTTGCTGTTCAGAGCAGCGGCCGTTCCGGCAGAAAGATCATTGTCCCGCGGGAAGAATAGATCAGCCGCTGCACGGCGCAGCCGTACAACAGAAACAGCACCGCCAGCACCAGCACGGCCAGCAGCAGCCCGCGCAGCCAGTGCCGGTGCCGTGGGCGGAAGGAACGGTGTGCTCCGGGCCGGTATCGCATGGTCTGCGCCTCCTTTTTTGCATTTGCCCATCCTATGCAGGGCCGCAGACGATTGTGCAGCCGGGGCCGCTGTGGTATCATAACAAGAGAACCATCTGAGCTGAAGGAGTTTTTATGCTGACCATCACCTTACTGGGCACTGCCGCCACCATGCCGCTGCCGGACCGCGCCCTCAGTACGGCCTTTGCAGCCTGCGGCGGCCACGGACTGCTGTTCGACTGCGGCGAGGGCACCCAGGCGGCGGCCCGCCGTGCCGGGGTCAACCTGATGCGTGCGGACGCCGTCTGTCTGACCCATTATCACGGCGACCACATCTTCGGCCTGCCGGGTCTGCTGCAGACGCTGGGGGCCCAGGGCCGCACCCGGCCGCTGCTGCTGGTGGGGCCGAAAGGGCTTGCCGGCATCTGGAGCGCCGTGCGTGCCCTCACCGGGCCGCTGCCCTATGCCGTGCGCCTGCAGGAAGCAGACGGGCCGCTGGCACTGGATGCGCTGTCGGAGGGCTGGCCGACGGGTGCTGTGCTGCGTCCCTTTGCCACCCGGCACCGGGTGCCCAGCGTGGGTTATCGGTTGGAGCTGCCCCGGGCAGGCCGGTTCGACCCGGCCCGGGCCCGGGCGCTGGGGGTGCCGGTGCAGCAATGGAAACTTCTGCAGCAGGGGCAGAGCGTTCTCGTGAAAGGCCGCACCGTGGCCCCGGCGGAGGTGCTGGGCGCGCCGCGCCGGGGGCTGAGCATGGTATTCTCTGGCGACACGGCCCCCTGCGCCGCGCTGGAGCAGGCCGCACAGGGCGCTGACCTGCTGATTTGCGACGCCACCTATGCGCTTCCGGAACAGGAAGCCCAGGCAGCTCAGTGGGGGCACAGCACCTTTGGGCAGAGCGCCGCGTTGGCGGCCCGCGCCGGGGCGCATCGCCTCTGGCTGACCCACTATTCCCCCATGATCACCGACCCGGAAGCAGATCTGCCCCAGGCGCAGAGCATCTTCCCGGCGGCAGTGTGCGGCGCAGACGGGATGCAGATCACCCTGCAGTACGAGGAGGCGTGACCCATGCAAAACATCCGATTGGACGCCGGTGCGGCGGCTCTGCTGGCCCGGCTGCACGGGGCCGGATATGCGGCCTACGCGGTGGGCGGCTGCGTGCGGGACAGTCTGCTGGGGCGCACCCCGCAGGACTGGGACCTTTGCACCAGTGCCCGGCCGGAGCAGGTGCTGGCATTGTTCGGGGAGGGGCAGTGCATCCCCACCGGGCTGCAGCACGGCACCGTGACCATCAAGTACGGCGGCCAGCTGTACGAGACCACTACCTTCCGCACCGAGGGGGCCTATACCGACGGCCGCCACCCGGACGAGGTACACTTTGTGCCGGATGTGCGGCAGGACCTGGCCCGGCGGGACTTTACCATCAATGCCATGGCCTACAACGATGCCGAGGGGCTCATCGACCCCTTTGGAGGGCAGCAGGACCTGCAGCAGGGCATCCTGCGGGCCGTGGGCGACCCCGCCACCCGCTTTGAAGAGGATGCCCTGCGCATCCTGCGGCTGTACCGGTTCGCGGCGCGGTTCGGCTTTGCCATCGACCCGCCCACCGGGCAGGCGGCCCGGGCACTGTGTGCCCATCTGGACTGCGTGTCGGTGGAGCGGATCGAAGAAGAGCTGTCTAAATTGCTGGCAGCACCCGCCCCGGCGGCATATCTTGATGAAAAAATACTGAAAGTTATTATTCCGGAGCTTTCCGCCCCGGCATTGCAGGCCGCAAAGCCGGTGGTGGATGCCTGCCCGGCGGGCACAGAGGACCTGCCCGTGCGGTGGGCCGCATTGCTGATGAGCCTTGGCGAGGACGGCACCCGCAAGGTTCTGAAACGCCTGCGCTGCTCCAACGCCTGCATCGAGCAGACGGCGGTGCTGGTGAGGGAAGCTTCCACCGCTCCCGGACAAGCTCCCGCTGCCCCCGATACGGTCATCCGCATCCGGAAACTGCTGGGCCGGTACGACCTGCACACCGTACAGCGGCTGGCGGCGCTGGGCGCTGCTATGGAGCCGGAACGGGCGGCTGATTTTGCCGCGCAGGCAGAATTGGCCGCACAGCTGGACGCCGACGGCGTGTGCTGCCGGGTCAGCCAGCTGGCCGTGAACGGCCGCGACCTGATGGCGGCGGGCATCCCGGCAGGGCCCGGCCTGCGCAGGACGCTGGAAGCCCTGCTGGACGCGGTCATCCGGGGGCAGCTGCTCAACGAGCGGCAGTGCCTGCTGGACGCCGCAGGGCAAATTTCTGCGTCTTGACAACTGGTTTTTGCCGCGTTACTATTATACTACTATTTTAGTGTGTTGAACACGCCAAAGGAGAAGCTATGACCACACAGAACTCTGCGCCCCGGCCCGCGCGCGCCCTCATTGCCATGAGCGGCGGCGTGGACAGCTCGGTGGCTGCCTGGCTGATGCAGCGGGACGGGTACGACTGCACCGGCATCACCATGCGCCTGACCCACAACGAGATGCTGGGGCAGTCCGGTTTCCACACCTGCTGCTCGGAAAAGGACATCGAGGACGCCGCCGAGGTGGCCTTTGCCCTGGATATCCCTTACGAGGTGCTGGACTTCACCGCCGACTTCCGGGAACAGATCATCGAGAAGTTTGTCCGGGTGTATGAGGCCGGCGGCACCCCAAACCCCTGCATTGATTGTAATAAATACATGAAGTTCAACCATCTGTTGAACTGGGCGCAGGCCCACGGCATGGAATATGTGGTCACCGGCCACTATGCCCGGGTGGAACAGGACCCGGACACCGGCCGCTGGCTGCTCAAAAAGGGGCTGGATGAGGGCAAGGATCAGAGCTATGTGCTGTACAACCTCACCCAGCAGCAATTGGCTCATGTGCGCCTGCCGCTGGGGGCCCTGCACAAGACCGAGGTGCGTGCCATCGCCGAGCAGCATCATTTCATCAATGCCCGCAAACACGACAGCCAGGACATCTGCTTTGTGCCCGACGGCGACTATGCCCGCTTTATGGAGGGCTTTACCGGCAAGCACTACCCCGCCGGTGATTTTCTGGACGAGAGCGGCAAGGTGGTGGGCACCCACAACGGTGCGGTGCGCTACACGCTGGGCCAGCGCAAGGGCCTTGGGCTGGCACTGGGGGCCCCGGTGTACGTCTGCGGCAAGGACATGCAGGCCAACACGGTCACCGTCGGCCCGGAGAGTGCTTTGTTCGACCGCATCGTCTATGCGGAGGATGTGAACTGGATCGCCATCCCGGAGCTGACCGGACCGCTGCGGGTCACGGCCCGCACCCGCTACCACCAGACCGAGCAGGCCGCCACTGTCTACCCGGCGGAAAACGGCTTCCGGCTGGAGTTTGAGCAGCCCCAGCGCGCCCCCACGCCCGGCCAGTCGGTGGTGCTGTATCAGGGGGATGTGGTGCTGGGCGGCGGCATCATTACGAGAGTGGAAAAGTAACAAGGAGACAAAACGCAATGCAAGATCAGTATTCCCGCACCCAGATGCTGCTGGGCGCAGAGGCAATGGAAAAGCTGCACAATTCCCGCGTGGCCGTGTTCGGCATCGGCGGTGTGGGCGGCTACACGGTGGAGGCACTGGCCCGCAGCGGTGTGGGCGCACTGGACCTCATCGACGATGATAAGGTCTGCCTGACCAACCTCAACCGCCAGATCATTGCCACCCGCAAGACCGTGGGCAAATTCAAGGTGGATGTGGCCGAGGAGCGCGTCCACGACATTGACCCGGACATCAAGGTCACTACCTACAAGACCTTCTTCGGCCCGGAGACCCAGGACAGCTTCGACTTCTCCCAGTTCGACTATGTGGTGGACGCCATCGACACCGTCACCGGCAAGCTGGCTCTGGTGATGAAGTGCAAGGAAGCCGGGGTGCCCATCATCTGCTCCATGGGCGCCGGCAACAAGATGGACCCCACCCGCTTTGAGGTGACCGACATCTACAAGACCTCGGTCTGCCCGCTGGCCAAGGTGATGCGCACCGAGTGCCGCAAGCGCAAGATCAAGCACCTGAAGGTGGTCTACTCCAAGGAGCCCGCCATGACCCCCATCGAGGACGACTCCATCAGCTGCAAGAACCACTGCATCTGCCCCCCGGGCACCCAGCGCAAGTGCACTGTGCGCCGTGCAGTGCCGGGCTCCAACGCCTTTGTGCCCTCGGTGGCAGGGCTGATCATTGCCGGGGAGGTCGTCAAAGATCTGGTGGGCTTTGTGCCCATGAAGGGCTGATCTCCGTTTCCAGAACGTAAAATGTGCAAGAAAAAATCCCGTCTGAACTGCTTCGGACGGGATTTTTTCTTGCTTGTCAAGGGGCGGCACAAACCGCACCCGCAGCAAAAAGCCCCGCCGACAGAGGGAAAGGTGTCAACGGGGCTTGCGGGAATGTCGTTATTCAGGAACGGTCAGAAAGCGGCTCAGTCGTCGGCGCTCTCATCCAGGTTGCCCAGCTTCTTGGCCTGCTCCACCACGGCGGGCACCAGCATTTCGGGCAGGATCTCGTAGCGGGCAAACTCGGTGGTGAACCAGCCGCGGCCCTGGGTGGTCTGCCGGATGAAGGTGGTAAAGTTTGCAAGCTCTGCCAGCGGCACTTCGGCGATGATGGTCTGCAGGCCGTCCTCGTCGGGCTCCATGCCCAGCA
>OLPC01003490.1_pt1 | contig 10309 bp, 12 predicted proteins | sample 1672341 | NCBI WGS metagenome assembly OLPC01 (sample SAMEA3136673, study PRJEB25190) | human gut metagenome | reverse complement strand
GTGGAATATGTCTGCTAAAGCAGACTGCATCTGGCGCGCAAAGCGTAACAAGTCCCTCAAAGATTGAGGAATTTAGGGAGTTTGAAGCGGACTTGTCCGCTTTGTTATTATAGTAAAAATAACGGATTTATTTGCGGTATACAAATGCCGGAAGTCCATCCTCTCCAAGAGGAACCTCAATATTTCCCTGGATCAGCGGACGGGCATAGCGGATAAAGTCCTCTGTGACATCGTGACCGTCAGGGGTGATCCATTCTGCCGGAACAACCTTTTCCTGATTACAGATCTCATTGACATCCTCAAGACCACAAACCATCTGATAAGCACCGTTCTCATCTGTCTGACGGATGAAAGAAACCATCTTGCCGGTTTCTCCGTTCAAAGCAGCATTCACACCAAACTTACCGGCAGCAACTGCCTCCTGCTGATCGGCAGCAGAGATCATTGCAGCAGAGCAGCGCTGGCTGACATTCAGTTCAACAGAACGAGCCTTGACACCAAGACGGCTGCGTACAAGATTCTCGAGATACTTACCGCAGCCTGCAAGCATCTTGTGACCGAAGGAGTCCGTTCCTACAGAACTGTCATATTCACAGATGAAAGTTCCTTTAGAATCGTGGATTCCCTCAGAAACACAGACGATGAGGTTGCAGTTCGTCTCGAAAGCCTTTTCCAGATCCTTAAGAAAAGCATCCTGATCAAAGTCTGTTTCCGGAAGATAGATAAAAAGAGGATTATCCCCCTGATATTTACGCGCGAGGGCACTGGCAGCAGTGAGCCATCCTGCATGACGTCCCATGATCTCGATGATCGTTACAGATTTTTTCTCATAAACATTGGCATCCAGAGTAATCTCACGGACAGTAGATGCAACATATCTGGCAGCACTTCCGAAACCAGGGGTGTGATCTGTATGGATCAGGTCGTTGTCAATCGTCTTCGGTTCACCGATGACACGGATAGAACTGCCGACTTTGGCTGCATAGCGGGAAAGCTTGCTCACAGTATCCATAGAGTCATTTCCGCCGATGTAGAAAAACCATCCGATGTTCATTTCCTCAAACTTGCGGAAAAGTTCCGGATAGACTGGATCCTCAAGAGATTCCGGCAGCTTGTAACGACAGGAACCAAGATATGCACCCGGAGTATGCTTAAGATAAGAGAGCTTTTCGCCTGGAAGAGCTTCCTCAAAATCAAGGATACGTCCAGCCAGAAAACCCTCAATTCCATTTACCATACCATAAACATGTCCGATTTCGTCAGAATGAGCAAGTCCCTCAGAGACAACCCCGTAAAGACTGCTGTTGATCACGGCAGTAGGACCACCTGACTGTCCGACGATAAGATTTTTCTTTGCCATTTGTAATACCTCCGTTTGGGTTGATGATGAAATCATTTTAACATATGAAATGGGGATTGACAAATGAATGTTTTGAGGATGAAAAAAGAGAAGAGACGTATCGTAAAGTATGTTACTTTGCGAAAATAAAACCTGAGATTCTGGCTTTTGCCTTGAATTCAAACATACTAATGATGAGATTGATGAGAAAAAGTATGATACGGAACTGCGTGGTGCAGGTGTTAATTCTATCATCAAAATCGGAATTGCATTTCGCGGGAAACATGCTGTAGTTAAACGAAAATAAAAATGAGTATTTTGTAGTTCCAATTTTTGCATGAAATGGCATAAATAAAGAAGAAAGAGGTGGTTGGCGATCAGGTAGTACATAAGATATATTATTCAGGATTTCAGTCAGCCGGTACTATCCCTGATTCCAGCTATTTTTGTCAGTGCCTGTGTGATCTTTGTTATCAGCAGGCTGTGTGAGAAAAGAGGAGTGTCTGAGAAGAAGTGCATACGTAGTCGCGTGATATGGACGTTGTTTCTTGCTTATATTTTGGTTGTTTTTCATACAACCTTCTTTTCCCGGGAGGCGGGCAGCAGGAAGACAGTCAGTCTGATTCTGTTCGAAACCTGGGGAAGGTCTTTTCATATGCATGCCATGTTTATTGAGAATATTATCATGTTCATTCCGTTTGGTGTGTTTTTACCGACTTTATTTGAGAGGTTCAGAAACTGGCGTCTGTGTGTACTGACTGGATTTTTGTGTTCCTGCAGCATTGAGATTTCGCAGTATATCACCCAGAGGGGATATATGCAGCTGGATGATGTGGTGACAAATACAGTCGGAGCACTGCTTGGATGGGGCAGTATGGAGGGCGGTGCGGCGCTGGCGTGAAAGTCATGTGCAGGACTGAGCCGGGAGAGTTCTCCCTGCTGCCTCAGAGGAGCAGCAGGTTCTCGAACCGGAAGGTTTCATCTTCATCCATCAGTTTTTCCATTTCGTTAAGGTTGAGGTCGGAGTGCTCCAGTTCCCGTGAGAAGCGGTAACAGATGGATACGAGGTCGTTAAATGTAAAGCGGCGGTCATTTGCAAGGTAAGTACCCACGGCGAGGTCGTGGATCATGGAGGTGCAGATGACTGCCATCTTTATTTTGGCAGAGATCTGGCCATCGTAGACGGCACCGCAGAAGTAGGTGTAGATCCAGTAAACGAGCAGCTGCTCTTCCTGGATTTCCCAGTCTGGGTAAGCATTCAGAAATTCCTGACAGCATTCGGAGAGTTTCGTTTCGGTATCGCAGGTCTTGTAAAGCACTTTGAGGATATTATCCAGGTATTCATGCCATCCTGCGCGCAGAACCTCCATCTTAGGAATGACAGTTTTCCAGATCTGTTTGTGACAGGAAACGGAATCTGTCCCGGAGGCGGTCCATTTCTTAAGCTTTGCAAGAAAGGCTTCTCCGACGCCGGATTTCTGATGGCGTCTGCGGATATCTTCCCACTGATACAATTCGTTTTTGTCGAGACTCAGCTGGAAATCATGGGCACAGGCGAGGAGTTTTTTGCGGCGCAGTTCCATGGGAATGGTTCTGTCCTGTACGATGGAGAGAAGGTAATCTCTGGTGTCCATCAGGGCAGTAAAAAGCAGATAGTCAAAATCCTCATAAGTTTCTTCGGGAGAGGATTTTTCTATGGTACGGAAGGTTGTCCTGTCTTTTCGGGAGAGAAAAATCCTGGCGGTCTCTGGACAGGATAGGGAGAGGGAGTATTCGCGGAGTCCCTCAAACTCTTCGATGTGTCTTGGGTATTTTCGGCAGGTGTCACAGAGCATCTCCGGTCCGGCTTCGCTGTAAATGTCGCAGAGATTGTCTTCATTTAAGAAAGCACAGCGTCTGTCATACTGGCGGAAGGATTTTTCCTCCCAGTCGATGTCGTTGTGGAGACGGTTGCGGAAAGGCCCCTTGAAGCGGCGGTATTTCCTGAGGCTTTTGTCGTCTATCATGATCTGCCATCCTGCACAGCAGGTATCCGGACAGGCATCTGCAATGCAGGAGAATTCTTTATAAAAAGCAGGGAAAGTGATCTGCATGGTTTTCCTCCTTGTAGGTGAAGTTATAATTGTTCAGAAAGCCTTTTTTATGGGCTTTTAAAGTGCTTCCACTGTATTTCCGGAACATAAGGATTATAGCATTCTGCTCTGTAATCTACAAGAAAAAGTATGGGAGATTTCGAAAGCCGGGACAGTGCCGAGAATATGAAATAACCATAAATTATATGCCCGTTCCATTGACGGAAAATGTGTCCTGTGCTAAGATTTTACAGAACAGGGAGGGGAGTAATTCTGGAATGAAAGGAATGTAGCTATGGACGAGAGAAACACGGAGAAGCAGCAGAAGACCAAAAAGAAAGGTGACCTCCTTCTGACGCTGGTTCTTATTGTAGCGATAGCAGTTTTTTGCTATGCGGCTTTTAATCTTTTTCACATCTATACAGAATACAAAAAGGGAACGGACGAGTATAATCATATCGAACAGATGGCAGTCACGGACCGTGCACCTGATGCACAGGAGGTGGCAGGACCGGAGGCACAGCCCAAGGCTCCGATCAATGTGGATTTTGCATCGCTCAAGAGTGTGAATCCGGATGTGGTCGGCTGGATTTATGTAGAGGCACTGAATCATATTAGTTATCCTATTGTACAGGGCAAGGACAATGAGACATACCTGCATCAGACCTATGAAGGGAATTATAATTTTGCGGGAACGCTTTTTATTGATTATGAGAACAGCAGTGATTTCAATGACTGTAACACGTTGGTCTATGGACATAATATGAAGAATGGTTCCATGTTCGGGCATCTCAAGAAATTTGCGGAGGATCAGAATGTCTATAATAAGAGTAAATATTTCTGGATCCTGACACCGGATAAGAACTATCGCTATGAGATCATTTCTGCCTATACGACAGGTGTGGACAGTGACACGTATACACTGTTTAAGGGACCGGGAGAGGAGTTTCAGAGGTATCTGGAGACGATTAAGGGATATTCGGAGATCAGTACCGATCCGGGAGAACTGACGATCAAGGATAAGATCGTTACGTTATCTACCTGTACGGGAAATGAAGCTACGAGATTTGTTGTACAGGGCAGGAGGATAAGCTCAGAGGACGCATATTAAGCACACAGGTGCATAGATGACTATGCAGAAGTGAAGGGGGAATTGACATGGATGCAAAGATCATGAAATTACAGGAACTGATCGATCAGCATGATAATATTGTGTTTTTTGGCGGGGCAGGAGTGTCTACGGAGAGTGGGATTCCTGATTTCCGTTCACAGGACGGTTTGTATCATCAGAAGTATGATTATCCGCCGGAAACGATTCTGAGCCACACGTTTTTTATGAGTAATCCGGAAGAATTTTATAAGTTTTACCGTGACAAGATGCTCTGTGATACTGCAAAGCCGAATGCAGCACATCTTAAGCTGGCAGAGCTTGAGGAGGCGGGCAGACTTAAGGCTGTGATCACGCAGAATATTGATAATCTTCATCAGATGGCGGGCAGTCATAGGGTGCTGGAGCTTCATGGAAGCGTATACCGCAATCATTGTATGCGATGCGGGAAATTCTATGATTTTGATTATGTGAAGCACAGTGAAGGAGTGCCGAGATGTGAGTGCGGCGGTATTGTGAAGCCGGATGTGGTTCTCTATGAGGAGGGACTTGACAGTCAGACAATCGAAGAATCTGTCAGAGCAATTTCGAAGGCGCAGGTTCTGATCATAGGAGGAACTTCCCTGGCGGTCTACCCGGCAGCGGGTCTGATTGATTATTTCCGGGGAGAGGCACTGGTGGTAATCAATAAATCCTCCACTCCGCGGGATCGCAATGCGGATCTTCTGATCAAGGAGCCGATCGGTCAAGTGTTTTCTCAGATTAAAGTAAGATAAGAGTAACTGTTCACAGTAATATATAAGGCAGGAAGTATACATGGGATTTATTTATGAGGTAGGGGATATTGTGACTCTCAAGAAGGGGCATCCATGCGGAAGTAAGGAGTGGGAAATCCTTCGAGTGGGAGCAGATTTCCGACTGAAATGCATGGGCTGCGGACATCAGATCATGGTGCCGCGTAAGATGGTCGAAAAAAACACGAGAAACTTACAAAAGCCGGAGTGAACAGAAACCTTATTCGTTCTGGTTATATTAAATATACAAGAGATGAAATTTACATTTGAAGCTCATGGTTCTATAATAAAACCCGAAAAGGGGCGATATTATGAGTACCATATTTCCGAGAGAAGAAAAGGCAGAACAGATTTTTGACAAGATCCTTGAAAACCCGGAAGCGTGCGAACGTCTGAAGGATACATTTTTTGAAGCAATTCCATCGGCGGAAGAGAGTGAAGGTGCGGGAACGGATATTCCGGGAACTGTTTTTGCGGCAGCCTTGTTTCATGCATACGAAAACAAAGACCTTTCGGCATTTCTCATGGCTGTCTGCAATAACAGTATGTTTGATCTTCTGCGTAATTCTTTCCTGATTCCGATGCGGTTCAATGATAAGGGTGTGGAGAATCCGGTTCTTCTTACGGATGACAGGGGAATGCTTCTGGATGAATCTCAGAAACATCTTTATGAGAAGAAATACAGGATGTTTCGCAGGATTTATGAGGAGCAGGAGGAGATTCCGTGTTATCAGATGTATATGGCAGACGGTTTCAGGGAAAATCACGGTTATACCAGTAAGGGCGAAATCGTGACAGACAAAATATCGAAACATACAGGAATCCTTCTTATGTTCCGATTCCCGGAATCTGTAAAGACAGACATTAATGATGACAGGATCTATGCGATCGTGTGGGATTTCCTGATGCGCCTTCAGGAGGAACTGCCGCGGGCATTGATGTATTATGGTGTCAGGGACGAAGAAGGCAAAGAAAAAAATACAGAAACGCTGGGAATTTTTCTTCCGTTTTATCATTTTGAGAGAATGATGGAGAAAAATATTGAGATTGCAAACGGTATTGGACTGGGATGCCGGGAGCATATCCTGAATGAAGTAAAACGACAGACAGGGAAGTGCGAGTGATGCAGCAGATGATCAGAAAGAATCATATGGACATTGCCTGGCATGAATATACTGACGAGAATGGTGCAGATATTCCGGTCACGCAGGCAAGTCTTACGGAGAAAGCTTCTATCATCGGACGGGTAGGGATTATGTTTCTGTCCTGTGGAACTGGTGCATGGCGAGTGAGAAGTTCGATGAATACACTGGCTGAGATCATGGGAATCACCTGTACGGCAGACATTGGCCTGATGTCGATCGAGTACACCTGTTTTGACGGGGAGAATGGCTTTACTCAGTCACTCTGTCTTACCAATACGGGCGTGAATACGTCAAAGCTTAACCGTCTGGAGCATTTTATCCGGGAATTTGAGGTGGACGGAAAGAATATGTCGGGGGAAGAGCTACATAGCCTGCTGGATGATATAGAGAGGATCCACGGGCTGTATTCTCCGATTGCACTGGGATTTGCGGCTGCTCTCGCATGCTGTGGCTTTACTTTCCTGCTCGGCGGCGGGCCGATTGAGATGTTCTGTGCCTTTGTGGGTGCAGGGGTTGGGAATTTCCTCAGATGCAAGCTGACGAAACATCATTTTACCCTGTTTCTCTGTATTGTATCCTCGGTCTCACTGGCCTGCCTTGTTTATGCAGGATTTCTGAAGATTGGAGAAGTATTGTTTGGAATTTCCATTCAGCATGAGGCAGGTTATATCTGTGCGATGTTGTTTATTATTCCCGGCTTTCCGTTTATCACGAGTGGTATCGATCTTGCCAAGTTGGACATGCGTTCAGGAACAGAAAGACTGATGTATGCACTGATCATTATCCTGGTAGCGACGATGTCTGCCTGGATCATGGCATTGCTTCTGCAGCTGAAACCGGTAGATTTCATCAGAATCTCCCTTCCGGTGAAATTATGGATCGTGTTCCGGTTTCTTGCCAGCTTCTGCGGGGTGTTTGGCTTCTCAATTATGTTCAACAGTCCTATAAGGCTTGCGTCAGCGTCGGCACTCATTGGAGCGGTGGCCAATACACTTCGACTGGAACTTGTGGATCTGGCCGGAATGCCGCCTGCAGCCGCAGCTTTCATTGGTGCACTGACAGCCGGTCTTTTTGCCTCCATGATAAAAAACAAAGCAGGTTATCCGCGAATCTCCCTGACGGTTCCTTCTATTGTTATCATGGTGCCGGGACTGTATCTCTACAGAGGATTTTATAATCTTGGGATCATGTCCCTTTCTACAGCCGCATCCTGGTTTGCCGCAGCCATCCTGATCATAGCTGCGCTCCCTCTGGGGCTGATCTTTGCAAGGATACTGACAGACAGAACATTTCGGTATTGTACGTGATCCTCAGGATTCATTTTTGCTTTTCAATAAAATTATGCAGGACGAAGGAGAAAGCAGCGAATGTGGAAAAAAATCAATAATTTTCTGAAAGGTCAGATTGTGACATCGATCATATACGTTGCTCTTGGAGCGTGCCTGGCATTTATGTCGGTGAATATGATCAATGTGATCTGTAAATTTATATTCGGAATACTTCTGATACTTGTGGGATGTTATCATATTTTGCTCTATATTCTGGAGAAACTGAATGCTACGATCCTGGATCTTTTTTCCGGCGGTGTTCTGCTGGTCATCGGAGTGTTTCTTTTTACGAATCCGCAGATCGTAGTGAAGCTTTTGCCAGTCCTGCTTGGAACCTTTATTCTGGCGGACAGCATCTGGAGCCTGAAAGGAAGTCTTAAACTTAAGAAAAGAGGAAGCGGTGCCTGGAAATTCCTCCTGATCGGAAACCTCATCTTCATCGGCCTAGGAATTTCCCTGGTGATCAATCCATTCACCATGGTGAAATACACCGTGATCTTCGCCGGCTGGATCTTCCTCTGCAACGGAGTAGTAGACCTCATCTACCTGATCCTCCTCCGTCGCGGTCTGAAAGAACTCAAACAGGAAGCAGAAGCAGTCGATGCAGACAGCGAGATCATATCTGATGATGCAGAAAGTTCTGCACAGCCAGAAGAACCGGTCGTACCGGAATACGCACCGTGGAGCTCACGCAGGAAGGCAGAGCCAGCAGACGATTTATCTGACAGTGAGGAAGAAACTTCTGATAAAGAACCTTTCGACAGCAATGCTTATGACAGGGAAGTTTCCGGGATGGAAGAATCCCTCGATGTTGTGCAGGTGAGAGAAGAAGAGGTTCCGTTGGACGAGTCGACAGAAGAGATGACTGAGCAGGAGAATGATCCACCGGCCGGCAGAGGAGCGTACGTAGTATCCAAGCCAACCGTAACCGATGATGATCTTTCCGATACCAAAGATGAGAACCTTCTTGGCCTGATCTCCCGTAAACGAAAGAAAAATAAGAGCGAATAAAAAGATGACGAGACATAGACGAATCTGTTGTATACTGCTCGCATGTATTTGCTGTCTGTGCTTTTCAATTACATGTTATGCGAGGGCCGGCGGCGGATCTTCAGGAGGAAGTTCGGGGGGAAGTTCCGGTGGAACATATCATTATAATAATGAATCAAACTATACGGATGACGAGAGTCCGGGTGGATGGTCGCAAACGATAGTTGGCTGGATGGCAATGGCATGTTTTGCCGGGGCTGGAACGATTGCATTTCATTGCTATATTCAAAAGGCAAAATACAAAAGTCTTCAAAAAATGAAGAAATTTGAAAAGCCGGGCGAAGACTGGAATGCAAAAGAAATGCAAAAATATGTGGAGAATGCATATTTTGTTATTCAGGAATGCTGGAGGCTCCTGGATCCATCTTATGCAGAAAAGTATCTGAGTAAAAGTCTTGCCCAAAGTTGGACTACAAAACTTGAATGGATGAAAGTTAAACATGAAAAGCCAATACAGAAACGAGTTCAGCTCCTGAGTGTGACTCCGGTATCTGTGTGGGATGATGAAGGTGAAGAAGATGCCAGTATTGTTTATCTGATTCATGGAAGAATGATTGGATATTATATCAATACAGATACATTAGAGGTTGTTCGTGGAAAAAAGATTCCGGAGTCGTTTTATGAATACTGGACATTTATACGTGAAGACGGAAGATGGGTGTTGAATGAAATTCAACAAAAAGATGAAGTTGATGTGCATGAATTGTAAAATGTACATCAATTTTTTTATATCTTGAAAAAACAACATATTTCTTGATTTTTTATCATAGTATAAAAGTGCTGATAAATCTATAATAAAGACAGGTTGAAAGAGAACAAATCTTACAAAAAAAGGAGCGATAAGTACTATGAAAATGAAAAAAGTAACAGCAATGAGCATGGCAGTATTAATGGCAGCAAGCATGATTCCATCTGTACCGGTTATGGCAGCAGACGGTGGAAAGGTTTACTATCTGAACTTCAAACCAGAAGCAGATGAAGCTTGGCAGAACCTGGCAAAAGCTTACACTGAAGAAACAGGAACAGAAGTAACAGTTGTAACAGCAGCATCCGGACAGTATGAGACAACACTTCAGTCTGAAATGGCAAAGAGCGATGCTCCGACACTGTTCCAGGTAAACGGACCGGTTGGACTTAAGAACTGGAAAGATTACTGCTATGATCTGACAGATGCAGAGATCACAAAAGGACTTACCTCTGATACTTACGAGCTCAAAGACGGAGATGCTGTAGATGGTATCGCATATGTAATCGAATCCTATGGCCTGATCACAAACAAAACCTTACTTGAAAAAGCAGGATATTCTCTGGATGATATCAAGAGCTACGATGATCTGAAGAAAGTAGCAGATGATATTCAGGCAAGAAAGGACGAGCTTGGAATCAAAGGTGCTTTCACATCTGCAGGTATGGACGGATCCTCTGACTGGAGATTCAAAACACATCTTGCAAACCTTCCGATCTACTATGAGT
>OLPC01003488.1_pt1 | contig 10314 bp, 9 predicted proteins | sample 1672341 | NCBI WGS metagenome assembly OLPC01 (sample SAMEA3136673, study PRJEB25190) | human gut metagenome | reverse complement strand
GACAGGATTGCCGGCGCTGCGGCGTCGCATACCACGGCGTATGTCACGTGCACGCGTGCGCTGCGCCGCCGTCCGCGTGAGAACGAGATCGTGCTCGCCTGCATTGGCGACGTGACGCCCGAGGTTTGGTTTGCCGTTTTGGCCGATTACTCCAACGTGAGCGTGTACCTGCCGCTTGGCATTTGCGACCACTGCAAGACCACGACCGGCGAGGAGATGCTGGGCGATGCCATCGCCACCGCCGAGGAATGGGCGGGAACCGGCCTGGGCCTTGAGGTGGAGGCGCGCGACCTCAAATGCGTGAAGCGCCGTGAGTACGAGCGCAAGGAATTCATGGACAACATGATGCGCACGACGGGTCTTACCGTTTCCAAACTCAATCCTGCCGCCGCCGCTGTGGCCTCGGTAACGCAGAAGCTCAAGGCTCATAGCGATCGCATCACGCAGCTTGAGCGCACCCTCAACAATGCCTGCGGCTCTACCGATTTCAAGCGCCGTCGCGTCTTGACTCAAAATCGCCAGCTGTTGCTTTCTGCCCTGCAAGATCACCCCGAGCTTGCCGATAATATCGAGGCATCCATCCCTCAGTGCGATTTTGATAAGTGCACCATGTGCGGCGCTTGCGTTGACTTGTGCCCTACAAACGCTACTGACTTGGTGGGTTCAGGCAAGTTCACCATCGAGCCGGAGTATTGCGTGGGATGCGGCCTGTGCGTCGAGGCGTGCGAGAACCATGCGCTCAAGATGGTGGCGTGTCCGGGATCTGAACTTGTGGTGCCCGATCCGGAGGCCGAGGAGAAGGCTGCTAAGGCCGCAAAGGCTCGTGAGGAGGCGGCCAAGATGAAGGCCGACGCCAAGAAGAAGCTCACCAAGGTCCTGGATCAGGTTGAGAAACTCGCAGATTAAACGTGCGAAGTGCCCGCTTGCGGGCGCGCTACGTCAAAGACTGCTATCGTAGGTTCGTTACCAAGAATCCGTCGCCGCAGCGACGGCATGAGAAAAGGAAAGCCATGTCCCTGTCTATCGGCATTGTTGGCCTGCCCAACGTGGGCAAGTCCACGCTCTTCACCGCGCTGACCAAAAAGGGCGGTCTTGCCGCCAACTACCCCTTTGCCACGATTGATCCCAACGTGGGTATTGTCGATGTGCCCGATGCGCGTCTGCAAAAGCTCGCCGACATTGTGAATCCGGGCCGCATTGTGCCTGCTACGGTTGAGTTTGTGGACATCGCAGGCCTGGTCAAGGGCGCTAACGAGGGCGAGGGCCTGGGCAACCAGTTTTTGGCCAACATTCGCGAGACCGATGCTATCTGCGAGGTCGTGCGCTATTTCAAGGACCCCAACGTCATGCGCGAGGTGGGGCGCACGGGCGAGTTCGTGGACCCTGTGGCCGACGCCGATACTATCATGACCGAGCTGATCTTGGCCGACCTCTCCACGCTCGAGAAGCAGCTGCCCAAGCTGGAGAAGGAGTCCAAGCGCGATAAGGAGCTGGCTCCTAAGTTTGAGGTCGCCAAGCGCCTGGTCGATTGGCTCAACGACGGCAACCGTGCCGCCACCATGGAAATGACCGACGAGGAGCGCCTTGCTGCCAAGGGTCTGTTCCTGCTCACGATGAAGCCGATTCTCTACGTGGCAAATGTCGATGAGAACATGCTCGGCGACGACTTTGACCCCATTGACGGTGTGAAGCCCATTCCCATCTGCGCCAAGGTCGAGGCGGAGCTTTCTGAGCTCGACGCAGAGGAGGCTGCCGAGTACCTGGAGAGCTTGGGTCTTGAGCAGCCGGGTCTGGATGTACTTGCGCAGGCTGCCTACGACCTGCTGGGCCTGCAGAGCTTCTTTACCGCTGGCGAGATGGAGGTCAAGGCCTGGACGGTGCGCAAGGGCGCAACGGCTCCGCAGGCTGCCGGCGTGATTCACACCGATTTTGAGCGCGGTTTCATTAAGGCCGAGGTCATCTCGTATGACGATTACATCGAGCTTGGCGGCGAGCAGGGAGCGAAGGCTGCCGGCAAGCTGCGCATCGAGGGCAAAGAGTACATTATGGCCGACGGCGACGTGGTGCACTTCCGCTTCAACGTGTAATGATGTCTCTTCGCCCCTTACCTGGCCAACGACAAAGGAGCAGACGGTATGCTTAACGAGTATGGACAAAAAGCTAAGATTATGACCATTGTGCTGGTGGTCTTGGGCCTCGTTCCGCTGATTGTTGCCGCTGTGGTGTTGCCGCAGTTTGCCGATCAGGTTCCCATGCGCTATGACGCGGCGGGCGCCGTGACGCGTTGGGGAAGCCGCTGGGAGCTTTTGATTACCCCCATCTTTGCGCTGGTGTTCAGCCTGGCGTCGATTGCCTACGGCAGGAAGCAGGCGCGTGCGCATACGGAGTCGGACGCTATGGCGCGCATGATCTTTACGCGCAATGTGCGCTCCGGTCTGGTGCTTGCTGTTCTTTTGAACATTGCCAACGTGTACCTGATGTGCGTCTCGGCGGGTATCGCCGGCCCCTTTGTTTTCTAGGGGTAGCGTCAATCGCCAGCAGCTAGCATGCTAATGAGCCAGCTCCTTTGGGGCTGGCTTTTTTATTGCTCGTTTGGGTCCTTAATCAAATCGGATGGAGTGGTTTTAAGAACATCGGCCAGGCTTTGTAGCGTGTCGAGCCTAATGTTGCCAAGTCCTTGTTCGATGCGATCGAGGATGGGCCGCTGGATATCTGCAGCAATGCACAGGTCGACCTTCGACAGGCCAAGCTCCTCGCGTCTCGCTTTGATGTTTTGACCCAGGGTTTTGCGCAAAAAGGTATCCATGCCTGCGAGTGTCGTTGCGGGCATGGATATATCTGTCAAGTAAACTATACATTGCTATGCGGCATACCTGCTGTAAAGGCATTAACAACGGGGTTATTAAACTGGTGAATAAGGTGGTTAATCCCAGTCCATGCGATCAAAGTTGATGGGCTGCATAAACAGCTCCTTGACGGTCTTGGGATCGCTTGAGACGCCTCGTGCCCACATGGTTTTAGCCACGAGTGCCTCGGTGGTCATGTCGTCGCCTTTCAGGATGCCGGGGTGCTCGGCGTAGGCACGACCAACTTCGTAGACGCCCAAGTCGAGTCCTTCTTCCGGCACTTGAGTGGTGATGACGGCGGTGCGCCCAGAGTCGACCCAGTCAAAAATCGCCTGCTTAAAGGAGAGCCCGTCCTCGTTTTCGTACTCGGGGATGCCGCCGATGCCAAAGGTTTCGATAATAACGGCGTCGTAGCTTGCTTTGAGCGCCTCAAAGATGCGCGGGTTCATTCCGGGCGTGAGTTTGAGGGCAAAGACCGCCTCGTCAAGGGCATCGAAGAATCGAGGCTCGGTGTGCGGTGCGCGTTCGACATTATGGCGAATGCCAAGCATATGCTCGCCGCTGCGGATGATGCGATCGTTTCGCACATAGGCGAGAGAGGGGTAATTAACGCTTTTGAATGCGTTAAAGCTCATGGTGCGCTGCTTGCGAGCGCGCGTGCCGGCTATGACAGCGCCGCCAAAGACTACCGTGATATCGCGAGAGCGATCGTCGGTGGCGTAGAGCAGGCTTTGGTAGAGGTTGAGCTTGGCGTCGGTAAAGGGGTTCTCCATGGGCTTTTGCGAGCCGGTGAGCACGATGGGCTTGGGGCTTTCTTGAATAAGGTAGGAGAGCGCCGCTGCGGTGTACGCCATGGTGTCGGTGCCATGAAGGACCACAAAGCCATCGTAGCTGTCGTAGGAGTCGTGGATGGCGCGAGCGATGCGCAGCCAATCACTGGGGCGCATGTTGGTGCTATCGATGTTCATAAGCTGAGCGACCTCGACGTGCGCTACCTGAGTAATCTCGGGCACTGCCTGGGCGAGTTCTTCTCCCGTGACGGTGGGGGAGAGCCCGTTTCCGTCTTCCGACGAGGCGATGGTGCCTCCGGTGGCGATCAGCAAAATGCGCTTCATGACGATCCTTTCCATGCGCTCAGGGGCCATTGTGGCATAAGGTTTAAGCCTTCGTGCAAAAGAGATGCACAGACGAGTTACTTTTCGGTAAATGCCCACGTTGCGTGTATTATTAGATTCTTGAGAGAGCCATGGGGCGGAGCCGCTGCCCCTCTGCCGAACAAGAGGAGTCCTATGTCCAAAAACACCTCGGACCAAAAGGTCCTTGTATTCGACTTTGGTGCACAGTATGGTCAGCTCATCGCTCGCCGTGTGCGCGATCTGCATGTGTATTCCGAGATTGTGCCGTGCGATATCACAGCAGACGAGGTGCGCGAGATGGCTCCTTCTGCCATCATCCTTTCGGGCGGTCCCGCTTCCGTTAACGCCGAGGACGCCCCGCGCGTCGATCCTGCCGTATTCGAGTTGGGCGTGCCGGTTCTTGGCTTTTGCTATGGACATCAGATCACGGCCGTGACGCTGGGTGGCACTGTGTTCCATCCCGAGGTGGGCGAGTACGGTCCTGCCGAGCTGCATGTTGCTGGCGGTGCGCTGTTTGAGGGCACCCCTGCCAGCCAGACCGTGTGGATGAGCCACTTCGATGCCGTACAGGACGTGCCCGAGGGCTTTACTGTGGTTGCTTCGACCGACGTGTGCCCCGTGGCGGCGATGGAGAACGCGGAGAAGAAGATCTATACCACGCAGTTCCATCCCGAGGTCAAGCATACCGAGTGCGGTCAGCAGATTCTCAAGAACTTCCTCTTTGGCATTTGCGGCCTTGAGGAGAACTGGTCTATGGACAATCTGGTCGAGACCATGACGGACGAGTTCCGCGAGAAGGTGGGCGAGGACCGCGTAATCCTGGCGCTTTCCGGCGGCGTTGATTCCTCTGTGGTGGCAGCGCTTGGTGCCCGTGCTATTGGCAAGCAGATGACCTGCGTGTTTATCAATCACGGCCTGCTGCGCAAGGGCGAGCCCGAGCAGGTGGAGGAGGTCTTCACCAAGCAGTTTGATGTCGACTTTGTTCACGTCCATGCCGAGGACCGCTATGCTGAGCTTCTGGCCGGCGTGACCGAGCCGGAGGAGAAGCGTCGCATTATCGGCACGCAGTTCTGGAAGGAATTCTTTGCGGTTGCTCAGCAGCTTGAGACCGATGGTAAACCCGTGAAGTATCTGGCCCAGGGCACCATTTACCCCGACATCATCGAGTCCGGCGCACGCAAGACCGGTGGCAAGGCTTCTACCATCAAGAGCCATCACAACCTGATTCCGTTCCCCGAGGGCGTGAGCTTCGATCTTATCGAGCCGCTCGATCATTTCTTTAAGGACGAGGTCCGTGCACTTGGTCTAGCACTGGGCCTGCCGGCGCACATTGTGTACCGCCAGCCGTTCCCGGGCCCGGGTCTTGCCATTCGCATCATCGGCGCAGTGGACAAGGAGAAGCTCGAGATCTTGAAGAACGCCGACGCCATCGTGCGTGAGGAGCTCGATGCGTATAACCAGAAGCTTTTTGAGGAGACTGGCGACCGCAACTCCGAGCACAGCTGTTGGCAGTACTTCGCGGTGCTGCCCGATATCAAGTCTGTGGGCGTTATGGGCGACGAGCGCACCTATCAGCGCCCGATTATCCTGCGCGCCGTGGAGTCCAGTGACGCCATGACGGCTGATTGGGCCAAGTTACCCTACGAGGTGCTGGCGAAGATCTCTGGTCGCATTGTGGCCGAGGTCCCGGGTGCTAACCGCGTATGCTACGACATCACGAGCAAACCGCCTGCGACGATTGAGTGGGAGTGATTTTCGCAGGTGAACGGGCCGTTTTGATGTACTCACATCACTTGGCACCCACTATCACCTATTAGTACCGAGTGGACTTGCCCCAGCATTTTTATTGGGGAGTATTTTCATCCCGGAGCTTATGCTCCGGGATGTTTTTTATGCCTGTTTAACTGGGGAAACATACTTGGTATTGTTCCCTTCTGCGCCGCCCTTGTCCAAACCGTGACAATAGGTGCTAATAGATTTCAAGAGGTGCTAGTTGGTGGATTTGCGGCTACTAGGAAAATACTCCCGATTGCGCCGTGACACGCGAAATCGCAAAAAGTGTACTCGCTTCTGTACCCACCTGCTGAATAGCGCAAGATTTCAGCGTTTCCGCAGGTAGTTATTGGGGAGTATTTTTCGCGAAAATCGGCTTTCAGATGTACTCACCGAGGCTTTTTCGCAATGTCTTTCGCTGTTTACGTGCTTGACTGGGCCGGTGCCCTCATGGGAAAGGGCGTCTGGGTCCGCATGCACTGGCACGAGGCGGCGGACGCCTACCGCGACGTCGTCGACGGCGCGGGGCTGCCGATAGGCCAGAAGCGACACACGACACTTTCTGGACGGGACGTACTGCGGGTACCGTGGGCACCACATCGAGCTGGACTTATTGCCCATCTACCACATCGATGAGGAAGATCTCGTGCTCGTTGCCACGCGCGCGGGGAACCAAAGGAAGTTGTTGGGACTGTAGGTAACGTAAGACTATTATTGCCAGGATATCGTGCGATCAATCGGGGAAAGAATGATGGGCGACTTGGTTTTTTCAGTGTTAATCTCAATAGTGACTTCACTGATTGCGTCAGTGGTATTTTCCGCTGCTACTGATGGTAGAAGATGGAGAAAGATGCGGCCAAAAGTCGAGTTTGATATATACGAGATTAAGCTCAGCTTGCTGCATTTTATCCAAACAGGACTTGAAATCAATGAATACGGACGGAGGTTTTCATTTGAGAGGGTGGAGGCCGGAGAGGCGACGATAGAAGATTTCAACCTTTGGCTACAAAACAAATGCCTGAATAATACCTATAAGTACGATGAGATGAGCGACAGGCTTCTGCCTATAGGAGATAAGTTAGCTACTTGCAGGGATAACCTATGCAGACAAATCGATCGCTGCGCCGCCTACCATGCCTTTATGACCGCTGAGGAAATTCTGCTTCTGAAGAAGATAGCGACAAAGGTCTGCGTTTATTCATACGAAGAGAATGCAGAAACGGTCATCGCCGGCAAAGTGTTTCGCCCTGTTAATCCAACGCTGGCTTACATGGCAGATAATTTCCTCGAACTAAGTCAGCTATATGTAGTTTTGCAGAATAAAATTTTCTCATATCGCAAGATCGATCGAACGATCAATAGATATATCGTAAGCGATTTTAGAATTGCAAAAGCGAGAAAGCATTATTATGCGGGAGAGTATCGGCGCTGTATTCGTGCGTTGAGGCTGATGAGAAAGGCGGACGTGTTTCAAAAGTACTCGTTGCTGTTCAAAGCGTATTATTGCAGCGGGGAAATAGATAAAGCGCTTGTAGCTCTTAACCAGTATCTCGACGTGACTACGCTGAAGCCTATTTCATTTCGAAATATCTTCAGCGATATGCATATGAATATTCACAATTTGGATGGGAGGGTGCTGGAAGATCTATGCGATCGCTTTACGAATGATGAAGTGCGCGAGATGATTCGAGAGTTGGATCGAGAAAAATGTATAGAGGACGCTGCGATCAAATCGGCTTTAGAGATCAAATCGTATTATGCCAAGAAGATAAAAGCTAAGCAGGCACTCAACTAACTTCGTCTATACGTGCGACGAATCGATAATTTGGCTACAGGAATCAGCTTGCATTATTTGGGTTGAGCTTAGCTTGAGTTCGAAGTAAGCACATGGAACGCGATCCTTCTTATGCTCCGATGAGATGACGGTGTACCGCTTAGGCGAGTGCGTGTGAGGGCCACCTGTCCTCTTACTGAACAAAGGTACTTCTGGAGAGGCATTTTTGGAGGAAACATGTCTATGGATTCGCAAGGGCAAACAATCGGGGCAATAGTCAAGGGACTTCTCGTGCTGGCTGCCTTGGCAGTAATTTGCGCCGTAGCACTTTCTGCTGTCATTAACTTTGTGTCCGGTTCGATAGCTGCGCTTTTGTCCACTCTATCTACCCTCGATGTCGCTATAGTCGTCGCGCTGATTACCGGCTGCGTTTCTATAGTGACAGTTATCGGAGGTGGCATTGCAAATAATTACCTGGCGTACCGCCAGAGAAAGGGTGAGTACTTACGAGAACATAGGGTACAAGCGTACGAAAAACTAATCGAGATAGTGTACAAAATGCTCATGAAATCCAAGAAGAAGGAACAGTATGGCGCAGACGAAATGCTAAGTGACATGAATGACTTTAACCAGTCACTAACTTTGTGGGGGTCTTCCAAGGCTATTCGTCTATGGGACGAATGGAGGCTGGCAACCGTCGGAAAGCAGCCGCCTGCCTCCGAGCTCCTCTTTGCTATGGAGAAAGTGCTCATCCAACTACGACGGGATATGGGGCAGGGCAGAGGCCTGAAAAAGGGCGATTTACTCAAGTTGTTCATCAATGATGTTGATGCGCTGCTCGATAACTCCAATTCTGCAAATTAAAGAAGGAGTTTTCGGTGTTCTTGATACGTTAATGTGCTTGATTCCTATTAGCTATCTCCTCCTATTGAAAAAAAATGCCGCATACGGCAGAATTGCTCAATAGAGATCAATTGGGAACCGAAGCGAGGCGTGCATGGAAATCAGGCGGGACCGATATCTTAACAGGCTCATCGACCGCATGCACAACGGCATGGTCAAGGTGGTCACGGGCATCCGTCGCTGCGGGAAGACATATCTGCTCTTCAACCTCTTCGGCGACTACCTGCGCTCGGAGGGCGTCGGCGACGGGTGCATCATCGAGGTTGCGCTCGACGTCGAGGAGAACGCCGCGCTCCGCGACCCCGCCGCGCTGTCCGCGTACCTGCGCTCGAAAATCGCGAGTGGGCGCGAGCAGTACTATGTCTTTCTCGACGAGGTCCAGTATGCCATCTCGCGCGAGGAGCTCAAGAACCCGGACGTCCCGCCCCGGCTCTACGGCGTGCTCAACGGGCTTCTGCGCATGCGCAACGTCGACGTGTACGTGACGGGGAGCAACTCGAAGTTCCTCTCGCGTGACGTCATGACGGAGTTCCGGGGGCGCGGGGACGAGGTCCGCGTGCGACCGCTGTCCTTCTCTGAGTTCATGCAGGGCTTCGATGGTGATCGCTACCAAGGCTGGGCCGAGTACACGGTGTACGGCGGCATGCCGCTTGTGGCATCAATGCGCACGGACGAGCAGAAGGCGCGCTACCTCGAGCGGCTCTTCGAGGAGACGTATCTGAGGGACGTCGTGGACAGATATGGCGTCAGGAGGCGAGGAGAGCTCGATGACCTCGTGAACGTGCTTGCCTCCGGCATCGGGACGCTCACGAATCCGGGCAAGCTCGAGAACACGTTCAGGAGCGTGCTTCATTCCAAGATCTCCTCGAACACGATTTCCAGCTATATAGGCTACCTTGAGGACGCCTTCGTCATCGAGGAGGCGCGGCGCTACGACGTGAAGGGGAGGGGCTACATCGGCAGCCCCCTGAAATACTACTTCGAGGACGTGGGGCTCCGAAACGCGCGGCTCGGCTTCCGTCAGGTCGAGGAGAGCCACATCATGGAGAACGTGGTCTACAACGAGCTCAGGGCGCGCGGGTACTCCGTGGACGTTGGCGTGGTCGAGAAGCGCGTCCGCGAGGAGGGCAGGGACGTTCGCAAGCAGCTTGAGGTCGACTTTGTCGCCAACAGAGGCTCCGACCGCGTCTACATCCAATCGGCGTTGGAGATGAGGACTCCCGAGAAGGCCGCACAGGAGAAGGCCTCCCTGCTCGGCATCAATGACAGCTTTAAGAAGGTTGTGCTTGTGCGCGACGTGGTGAAGCCCCTGTGTGACGAGCGGGGCGTGGTCACAATGAGTGTGTTCGACTTCCTGCTCGATGAGGACGGCCTTGTTGGGGTATAGAAGCAGCGGCCACGTTGAGTTCATTTTTGAGTTCATTCGAGCGTCGAAGATTCGGCTGATTCCAGTAAATGGGGAGACGGCAGTGCACCACGTAGACGAGAGACCATGGGAATGCACGATTTGATTATTGAGTGGGAGTAAACCGAGAGCCTAAAACGGCACGTTACAAAAGATAGTGAATAGCAATGAAACCCTAGGTAGAATAGGCTATCTGGGGTTTTCATGCAATGCTGCGATGCACTCCAAAACGCTCTTTTTGGAATAATTAGTCCAGGCAATGAAGACGGACGCATGAACGCGGGAAGGACGGTGCGAGACCCGTTTGGATCCTCGGCGTCCACCCGCATTATCGTTGCCCCAATGCCCTCTGCATCAAGCGAAGTCGGCGGTTAAGTAACGGCCCAGCGAGTGTTATTTTGCGAGCCGTGCGCATCGAAGGCGACGTTTCGTGGTATAAACTACTTGCCGGAAGCCACGGCTTTTAGAGTATGGCTT
>OLPC01003480.1_pt1 | contig 10345 bp, 9 predicted proteins | sample 1672341 | NCBI WGS metagenome assembly OLPC01 (sample SAMEA3136673, study PRJEB25190) | human gut metagenome | reverse complement strand
GAATATCTTCTTGAACGTAAGGTCTGCTTTAGGGTCTAAGTATTTCATAATCATCTGTCTTTTAGGTATGCTGATGCAAAGATACATCTTTTTTCGATATTTCGTCAGTTGTCTGTATTTTGTTTTAAAAAAAACTCATAGCGTATTTCTTAGAAACGACAAGGGTCTATATGCCACGATGAACAGGTGGCGTATAGACCCTTGATTGTATAGCGAGAGAAGATTTCTACTTTCTTATATCCTATTCTCTTTCTTTATCCTTATTCTTCCCTTATCACCACTGTCACGCCTCGTGCAGCCTGCGCTCCCATTACCAGCGCCTGCTCGATGTCGGCTGTCTTTGACGGGCCTGAGATGAATGTGCCGAGTCCGGTCTTAGGCATGCAGATGCGGTCGTATGCCTCGTGCATGTTGTTCACGATGCCACTCTTCGGGAGGACGATGACCAGATACTCGCTGATGAAGCATACGGCTTTCTCCTTCATGTCCTGCGGAATCCATACGCAACCGTTCTCCGCCACTCCAATCTGTCCGTACACCACGCCTACGTCGGTGCCGTTGAGGTCTTGCGCCTCTGCCACGGTGTCGGGATTGATGGTGGCGATGGTCAGTTCGGCTATGTTTGAGGCTATGGTCTTTGCTTCCGGATAGGCGCTTCTTACGATGTCGTCGAGCTTTTCGCCCGGCTTAGCCATCACCACCTTGCTGCCCACCGACATGCTAATATCCACAAACTGCTTCACCGTGTCGTCATACGATATGCCGTCTATTGGTGTGTCAGGCATCGGATATTGTTCGTGTGTGTTGCGTCGCAACTTCTCCAATAGTTCGTCTTTGTATGTCATTGTTCTTTCTGTTCGTTAGGGTTCAGTTTTCCTTTCTTCCACATAGTCTGGAACGACTCCTTCGCAAATTTCGGCATTGCGTGTCCCACGCCCCAAGGATTGAGTGAGCGGATGTGCGTCAGGCTGTCCGGTATGATATTGGCAAGAGGAGCCATACGCAAGGCTGAAGAATAGAGTAGGGGATGATCGAAGAGCTCTTCCATTCCCTTAGACATGAATTTCTTCATCGTATTCGCCTTATGCAGCGAGTCGAGCTTCTGTCTCCACAGATAAACCTGCGAACCGGGATTGACCTTAGCCGGGCATACATTGTCGCACGACAGGCAGAGCGTGCAAGCGCTGACGTTGTCGGTATAGCGTGGCGCATCGTGCAGCATGCCAAGATTGATGCCGATGGGGCCGGGGATGAAGTAAGTGTATGAGTAGCCTCCCGAGCGGCGATATACCGGGCACGTGTTCATGCAGGCTCCGCAGCGAATGCACTTCAGCGTCTCCCAATGCTCGTCGTTGGCAAGGATGTCGCTTCGTCCGTTGTCCACGAGGATGACGTGCATCTCCGCTCCCTGCCTTGCCTGACGGAAGTGTGAGGTGTAAGCCGTTGTGGGCTGTCCCGTAGCAGAACGGCAGAGCAGACGCTGGAATACGGCGAGCGACTTATAGTCGGGCACAATCTTCTCTATTCCCATTGCCACGAGATGCAGCTTAGGCATTGACGTTGACATGTCGGCGTTGCCCTCATTGGTGCAAACTACGATGTCGCCTGTCTTTGCCACACCGAAGTTACATCCCGTCATTCCTGCTCCTGCTTCCATAAACTGGTTGCGCAGATGCTCGCGTGCGCATCTTGTCAGATAGGTCGGGTCATAATTGCCTTTCTCCTTGCTTATGCCCTTCTCCTCGAACATCTGTCCCACCTCTTCTCTCTTGAGGTGTATGGCAGGCATGACGATGTGGCTCGGCTTCTGATGGAGGAGTTGCAGGATGCGTTCGCCGAGGTCGGTCTCCACGACGTCGATGCCATGACTCTCGAGGAACGGGTTCATGGCGCACTCCTCGGTAAGCATCGACTTGCTCTTTACCATCTTCTTTACGCCGTGACTCTGCAGTATGTCGAGCACGATGTTATTAAAGTCGGCTGCGTCCTTAGCCCAATGCACAATGACGCCGCGGCTCTCCAGCTGCGTGCTGAACTCCTCCAGATAGTCAGCCAAGTGAGTTACGGTGTGCTGCTTTATCTGGCTGGCATGTTCGCGCAGCTCCTCCCATTCTGGCAACCCTGACGCCGTGTTGTCGCGTTTTTGTCTTAATGACCAGAAGGTGGCGTCGTGCCAAGAGGTCTTTTCTCTGTTGTCGTTGAAGCGTCGTGCCGCTTCGGAATGTAGTGTGCTCATAGTCCTGCTGCTAATATCTCTACCACGTGTATGAACTTAATAGGCTTGTTTTCCTTCTTTGCAATGCCCTGCATGTGCATAAGGCATGACGAGTCGGGACCGGTGATGTATTCCGCTCCCGTAGCCATGTGACGTTCAATCTTGTCCTCTCCCATGCGCTTCGACACGTCCGGCTCCTCCACGGAGAACATTCCTCCGAAGCCGCAGCACTCGTCCTTACGCTCCGGCTCACGGATGGTGATGCCGTCAACGAGTTGGAGGAGGTCGATAATCTTGTTGAACTGCGGCACCTGTCTTTCTGACGGCGACGACAGTCCCAGTTCGCGCACGCCGTGACACGAGTTATGTACGCTGACGATGTGCGGGAAGTGAGCCTTGAGGCTTGTCGGTTTCACGACGTCATGCAGAAACTCCACCACGTCCATAATCTTCTTTGACGTGAGGCATTCGTGATTGCCTTTGGCAAGTCGTGGATGATAAAGCTTGACAAAGGCTGCGCACGATGCCGACGGTGCCACCACATAGTCGAACTCCTTGAAGAGATCGTCGAAGTGGCGTGAGATGTCCGTAGCCATCTTCTCAAAGCCGGCGTTTGCCATTGGCTGTCCGCAGCAAGTCTGCTTGAGAGGGTAGGTTACGTCGAGTCCGAGGCTTGTCAGGAGTTTGTAGGTAGCCACTCCTACTTCCGGATACAAAGCATCGACGTAACATGGAATAAACAATCCGATTTTCATAATGTCTTTATAGCTCTTTAGCGTGTTAAAAGTGTTTTTCTATTATTTGTTTTTGCGCGGATCGGCGAGTGTTATCACTTCGCAGTCCTTGAATTTGTCGCCGTCGATGGTCAGTCTGACGATGGTACGTTCTTTCTGCCATCCCTGCAGTCCTGCAGCTCCGGGATTGATGTGAAGGAGTCCCAGCTCCTTGTCGTTCATAATCTTCAGAATATGTGAATGTCCGCTGATGAAGAGTTTGGGCGGACGTTCGTAAATCTGTTTTCTGATGCTTGCGTCGTACTTACCGGGATAACCTCCGATGTGCTTCATCAGAACGTCCACGTCCTCACACTTGAAGCGCAGCACTTCGGGATACATCATACGGAGGTCGCCACCGTCGCAGTTGCCGCAGACGGCGCGCAGAGGTCTGAACTCGGCGAGGCGCTCCGCAAGGAATGGGGAGCAGATGTCGCCGGCGTGCCATATCTCGTCGCATGGCTCGAAGTAAGTCAGATACTTGTCGTCCCAAAAAGAGTGGGTGTCGCTGATAATGCCGATGGTCTTCATTCCGCAGCCTTCCTTTCCAGAGCTTTCCTTATGAAGCTGACTGCGAGTTCGGTTGTGCCGTCCATTCCCAGTCGGGACGAGTTGATGCAGAGGTCATAGCTTTCGCTCTTTCCCCATGTCTTGCCCGTATAGTAGTTATAGTATGACGAGCGTCCCTTTTCCTGATTCTCTATTATCTTTCGTGCCTCCTCTTCCGTACAGTCATGGCGCTGGCGTATCTGCGCTATGCGCTCATCGATGTCCGCCGTGATGAAGATGCTGACAAGGTTCTTGTGTTCGCGGAGCACATATTCAGCGCATCGTCCCACGAAGACGCACGGTCCTTCCTCAGCCGCCTTGCGGATGGCGTCGCTCTGTATGCGGAAAAGATTCTCCTGCGACATCTCGTTATCGTAGAAGGCATTGTCCGAGATAAACGGCACGTGCACATGGAACATGAGGTCTAAAAATCCCTTCTTCTCGTCGTTCTTCTCGAAGCATTCTTCGCAGAATCCGCTTTCGCGTGCCGCAAGGTTAAGTATCTCCTTGTCGTAGAGCTTGCATCCGAACACCTCCGCTATCTTCTTTGCCACGACGTGTCCGCCGCTGCCGAGCTGTCGTCCGATGCATATAATGATATTGTCGTTTTGCATATTATGTGGTGTTTCTTGTTATAGTTTCTTATTATTGTGGGGCTATGCCTTCGCGCTTGCCATCGTGCGGAACTTGCGCACATACCGTATCAGGATTATAGTGGCGAGTATAGACGCTGTTGTGTCGGCTATAGGCAGCGAAATCCAGATGCCGTCCAGTCCTACGAAGCGTGGCAGGACGATGAGCAGAGGCAGCAGGAATAGCATCTGTCTGGAGAGCGAGAGCAGCATGCTTATCTTCGCCTTTCCGATGCCTTGGAAGAAGCCCGTCGTCATCATCTGAATGCCTACGAGCGGGAAGGCGAGCATGTTTATCTGTATGGCTCTGATGGATATGCTGATGAGTGTGGCATCGGTGGTGAAGAGGCGTGCGCACTGGTAAGGGAACAGGTGGACGAGGATAAAGCCGAACGTGGTGATGCTGAATCCTGTGCACAGTCCGTACTTGAGCAGTCGGAGCAGACGGTCGTATCGGCGTGCACCGTAGTTGTATCCTGTGATGGGGAACATTCCCTGATTGACGCCCATGTTTATCATGATGAATATGAAAGCCATCTTGTTGGCGATGCCGTAAGCGCCCACTGCCATGTCGCCGCCGTACTTCTGCAGTCCGGTATTGATGAATATCACGACGATGCAGGCGCACACGTTCATGGCGAAAGGCGACATGCCAATGGCTAAGATGTTCTTTACGATTTGTGACTCCGGACGGTAGATGCCACGTCGGAAGTGCATTATCTCATTCTTGTTGCTGAAGAGTCGGCATTGCCAAGCCAGCGCCACCGACTGCGATATCACCGTAGCCCAAGCGGCTCCACGGATGCCCATGCCCAAGGGCCAGATGAAGATGGGGGCGAGGATGACGTTGAGGAGCACGGAGAGCATGGACGCTCCCATGGCGTGCTTTGGCTTGCTGGCAGCACGCAGCACAGCGTTCAGTCCGAAGAACATCTGCTGGATGACATTGCCGGCGAGTATCACCTCCATGTATTCCCTTGCGTAAGGCAGCGTGTCCTTGCTGGCTCCGAAGAAGAGGAGGATAGGATTGAGGAAAGAAAGCGTGATGATGCTGAAGACGATGCCCACCAGAAGGTTCAGCGTGATGTTGATGCCGAAGATTCGTTGTGCCGTGGCATAGTCTTTCTGTCCCAGTTTTACGGAGATGCACGTCGCGGCTCCGACTCCTACGCCGGCTCCGAAGGCAGCCGCAAGGTTCTGGAACGGGAATGTTATGGCCAGTCCGCTGATGGCCAGAGGTCCGCAACCCTGTCCGATGAATATGCTGTCTATCATGTTGTAGAGCGACGATGCCGTCATCGCTATGATGGCTGGTAGGGCATATTGCACCAGAAGTTTGCCGACAGGCTTGGTTCCTAATTCGAGTGTAGCTTTCTTGTTATCCATTTATGTCCTTTTTTCTTCCTTCCTTATATATAACAGGAGGTACGGCTCGAAGCCGTACCTCCTAATTCCTTATTAGAATCCGTAGATTTCCTTCAGCTTCTCCATGAGCTTCTCACCGCGGAGGTCGGCGGCGATGATCTTGCCGCTCGGGTCAACGAGGTAGCTGGCAGGAATAGAGTTGATGCCGTAGGTCTGTCCTGCGAGAGTCTTCCATCCCTGGAGGTCAGAGAGGTGCACCCATCCGAGCTGCATGTCGTCCACAGCCTTCTTCCATTTCTCCAGGCTGTTGTCGAACGACAATCCCACTACGTTGAATCCCTTGCTCTTATACTTGTCGTATGCAGCCTTCACGTTCGGCATCTCGGCGCGGCACGGTCCGCACCAGCTTGCCCAGAAGTCGATGAGCACGTAGTTGCCCTTACCGCAATATTCGGAGAGCTTGTGCGGATTGCCGTCCATGTCGTTCTCGGTGATGTCAATGAATGGCTGTCCGATGATGCCTGCCTTCTTGGCAAGAGCAGCGAGATACTGTCTTGCACCAGCGAGCGCCGGGTGAGAAGCGTATGCACGTTTCGGGTCGAGCACCTCCTTCAGTTCAGGATATTCCAGGTCGTACACGATGTTATTGATGAAAGCGGCGGGGATGAGGTTGTCCTTGTTTTCATTCACAATCTCCTTTACGCGCTTCACGAGCTGGTTAGAGAGAGCTTCCAGCTTCGGCGTCAGTTCGGCAGCGAGTTTCTCCAGCTCTTCCTTGCTTTTGCCGGCCTCCTGCGCCTCGCTGTACTGCATATATAGAGGAGCTGTCTGTGAGGAGATGGCGTCCAGCTCGCGGTCATATCCGTTGAGGCGTGTGTTAAGGTCAGAGCCCTTCAGTATCTTCGTTGCCATGTCGATGGTTACGGGAGTGCCGTCATTGAAGAACACGCTGTAGTCGTTCTTCGTGGCTGTGATGCCGAGCAACGCGTCCTTTTCCGCCGTGCCCTTCATACTGAACTTACCGTCCGTCACAGTGGCGCTGTCGATGGCTTGAGCCTGTCTGCTGCCCATTTCGATGATATACACCTTTGCGGCGTTATTACACTGTCCGCTTACGTTATATTCTGTTCCTTCCTTACTCTGTGCGCATGCAGCGAGCGCCACTATGGCACATGCTGCAAGTGATAGAATTGTCCTCATAATTTTCATGTCTTTTATTGTTTTTTATTTGTTGGCAAAAGTAACAATAAAAAATGAGATTGTTTGTCCGTTAGTATTTATTAAAAGTTAATTTTACGGTATATAATGATATGGTTTGTTTGTATGTCGGGCTTTTTGTGTATTTTTGCGGAAGTAAAGTATAAAGAATACAAGTAGTAAAAACAAAAAGCAAAAAGATTATGAGAAAGACATTGTTAATGCTTGTGATGATGCTCACCGCTATGGCGGCATCCGCACAGAGCGTCAAGACATTAGGCGCTGTGGACAACGCCGTCATGCCGTGTGATAAGAAGCAGGGCTGCTGCAAGCAGGGCGAGAGGAAAGAAGGCTGCTGCAAGCAGGTGGAGAAGAAGCAGAACTGTGAGGTGAAGTGCAAGAAGGCAGATCAGAACTGCGAGATGAAGTGTAAGAAGGCAGAGCAGAACTGCGATGTGAAGTGCAAGAAGGCAGAGCAGAAGCAGGGCTGTGGTGGCTGTAAATAAAGCCAACAGTCTCTCTAATATAATGTTATTCAGCCACTATGGTAGGCTGTCCACAAATGAAGTGAGGTCTTGTTACGATTGTGACGAGGCCTCACTTCTTTTGTTACGTGAGCTCGTTACGATTGATGTAAGCAACGAATAGAAGTGCTATAATTTTGTCAATTTAACGCTTTTTTATAACTTTGCAGGCTCAAAGCGCCATCCCGTCATTACATACTGTCATCTTTTCTGACCGTATGGCATCTCGGAAAGCGCTGTTTTTTAATTAATTATTTTTTTCACATCAATCAAATCTATGTACAGACAAAGATTCAACAGCATGCAGGCACTGCGCTTCAAGCATTTCACGCGCCGTAGCTATGCGCTGTTCAGCTGCATCGGACGAGAGGTGCTCATCTGCACACTTAGCGTGGCAACCCTGACCTACGCCAAGGCAGACGGCATGAGCACAAAGCCCGTTCATCAGACTGCAGCTGCCGACACTCTGGGACATGAGGAGGTGAAGCTCGACGAGGTGCTGGTCACCGGATCGCGTGCGCCGCTCACTGCTCTCCAGTCGGCAAAGATCGTCTCTGTCATCACACGCGACGACATTCAGCGTGCGGAGGCAGCGAGTGTAAACGACCTCTTGAAGTTAGCCACGGGCGTGGATGTCCGTCAGCGCGGTGGCTTTGGAGTTCAGACGGACATCAGCATCAACGGCGGCACGTTCGACCAGATCACCATTCTATTGAATGGCGTAAACATCTCAAGTCCACAGACCGGTCATAACGCAGCCGACTTCCCTGTTTCGCTTTCTGACATTGAGCGCATCGAGGTTCTCGAGGGCGCATCGGCACGTGTGTTCGGATCGTCGGCTTTCAACGGAGCCATCAACATCGTCACGCGTCCAGACCGCGAGTCGTGCGTACGCCTTTCGGCTGAGGGCGGTTCGTTCGGATCCTTCGGCGGCGACTTCGGCGTAAGCCTGCTCACAGGCAGCGTCAGCCAGAAACTCAGCGGAGGCTATACGCAGAGCGACGGCGGAACGAAGAACAGCGACTTCAAGCGTCGCCGTGCATATTACACAGGCTCCTATACTTCAAGATACGCTGACCTCGTCTGGCAAGCCGGACTTTCGTCGCAGGACTATGGCGCTTCCACGTTCTACAGCGCCAAGTTTGATAATCAATGGGAGGCCACGCGCCGCATCATCACTTCCGCACAGGCTGACATCAAGCCCTTCGGCGACGAGCGCCTCGTCATCACGCCGCAGGCTTACTGGCACCGCGATGTCGACCACTATCAGCTCACACGCGGCAAGGAGGGAGCCAAGAACGGTGAGAACTATCACCGCACCGACGTCTACGGCGCCTCGCTTAACGCCCACGCCACATGGCTCCTCGGCAAGACAGCCGTGGGCATGGACATCCGCAAGGAGCATATCCTGAGTACGGCTTACGGCGACCTGCTCCCCGAGAACGAATGGAAGGACATCCATGGCACGGACCGCCGTTACGACCATCGTGGCGACCGCACCAACACCAGCCTCTTCCTCGAGCATAACGTCATCCTCGGCGGCTTCACCCTCTCTGCAGGTGTGCTTGCCAACCGCAACACAGGTCTGGACGGCGACTTCCGCTTCTATCCCGGCGTTGACCTCAGTTATCGTCCCAACGAGATGTGGAAGTTTTATGCTTCATGGAACAAGGCGCTCCGCGTGCCCACATACACCGACCTTTACACCAGCAATTCCGTGCAGCAGGGCGATACCGGTCTGCGTCCCGAGCGCACCTCCACCTTCAAGGCTGGCACCCGCTTCCGCACTCGCGGCGTTGAGGCTGTCGTAAGCGGCTTCTATGCGAAGGGCAACGACATCATCGACTGGGTGTACGAGACGGAGGAGAGCCGTAAGTATCATGCCATGAACATCGGCAAGCTTGACAACATGGGCTATTCCGTTGACGCCACGCTCAACATGACGGAGCTTATTCCGGGTTCGTTCGTCACGCGTATAAAGGCTGGCTATGCCCGCATCCACCAGCGCCACACCACCGAGCAGCCCGTCTATCGCTCGCTCTACGCCTTGGAGTATCTGCGCCACAAAGCCACCTTCCAGCTCGACCATCGCATCTGGAGTCGCCTCTCCGCATCATGGGCAGTACGCTGGCAGGAGCGCATGAATCATTACGAGCCATACACAAAGGTGGACTGCAAGTTGCAGTGGACCGCCCCCACATACAGCCTGTATGTAAAGGCAGACAACATCACCAACCACCGCTATTATGACCTTGGCGGAGTTCGCCAGCCGGGTCTGTGGATAATGGCGGGAGGAAGCGTGAAGATTGGATTGTAAAAGAGATTTCGGTCATTAGGAATTTGCATTTGCCAATTTTCTAATGACCGATTTTTTTATCGTTAGCCTTGACTTTTGGATAGATTTAACGGTTTTATGCCTTGACTTTTGGATAAAATCAGTATCTTTGCGTTGATAATCAGCAAATTATAGAAGAATGACATATATCTTCGTTATGTTCAGATTGTTTTTAATCATAAGTGTATTTATGATTAGCTCATGTTCTAATACACAGCCAACCAAGAAGGAGGCTGTGATATCTTCGTCTTTACGTGAGCAACAGAATATGAAATCTATGATTCTGGTTATGGATTTCGGAGATTCAGAGTGTCAGATAATTAAATGTTGTGACTCGATGTTAACCTATGGTGTAGGATATGTTGAGACAGCAAATAAAACAATATCAGAAAGTGATGTTGCTTGGAATTCGTCTTATCCGATTATAAAGAAAAAACTCGGAGTGGCTCAACAAAAGACAATGCAAGTGGCAATTTCAAAATTGGACAATACATCCTATATTGATCCCATTGTTGTTAAGGATAATGTTGAATACACCCTATACGTTAACAACCGTAAAGTTGCTTCTGGATACAAGGCTTGCATGGATAATTTCCCCGTAGAAATACAGACAGCAATAAAGCAAATGACTTCCTGGGCTTCTCCTCTTTATCACAAAGAGCCCAAGGCATGATAAACATTTAGGTAATAATAAGGTAACTGCCATGCAAATATCGTACAAAGAGTAAAAAGCTGTTACAAAATAAAAATTGATT
>OLPC01003473.1_pt1 | contig 10362 bp, 9 predicted proteins | sample 1672341 | NCBI WGS metagenome assembly OLPC01 (sample SAMEA3136673, study PRJEB25190) | human gut metagenome | reverse complement strand
ATATCGTATATCCAAAGAGCTGGGCTCCATTCGCAGCTATGGAAAAACGTACAAATCTGTACGCTGAAGGTGATTTCGACGGAATCGACAAACTCGAAAAAGAACTTCTTGCTCAGAACGCAGAGCATAAAGACTGGGCATGCACAGAAGAACTTATGAAGACAACAAAAGACGGTAAAGCTCTGTATCTCCACTGCCTGCCGGCAGACATCACAGGTGTAAGCTGTGAGACAGGTGAAGTTGACGGATCCGTATTTGACCGTTACAGAATCCCGCTTTACAAAGAAGCAAGCTTCAAACCATACATCATCGCAGCTATGATCCTTCTGGCTAAATTCGAAAATCCACAGGATATCCTGAAAAAGCTGGAAGTAAAAGCTGCACCTAGAATTTTCGAATAATCTTTTTGATAAGGGTTTTTACAATGTATAAAAGAAAACGAATCGTTATCGCCCTTGGGGGAAATGCACTGGGCAATACACTTCCGGAACAGATGCAGGCGGTCAAAACTACCGCCCGCGCTCTGTGCGATCTGATAGAAGAAGGTCATCAGGTCGTTGTCGTACATGGCAACGGTCCGCAGGTCGGCATGATCAACAATGCAATGGCAGCACTTTCCAGAGAAGATAAAAATCAGCCGAATACACCTCTCTCCGTCTGTGTTGCCATGAGTCAGGCATACATCGGCTATGATCTGCAGAATGCACTTCGCGAAGAACTCCGCAAACGTGGATTCATGCGCACTCCGGTCGTTACCGTTGTAACACAGGTACGTGTAGATGCAAATGACCCTGCTTTTCAGAATCCCAGCAAACCAATTGGGCATTTTATGACAAAAGAACAGGCTGAACATGCAGAAACAGCATACGGCTATATCATGAAAGAAGATGCCGGCCGCGGCTACCGCCGTGTTGTCGCATCTCCAAAGCCAGTCGAGATTGTTGAACAGGATGCCATCAACAGCCTTGTAGATGCAAACAAAATCGTCATCTGCTGCGGCGGTGGCGGAATCCCTGTCACGCTGCAGGGTGATCACCTGAAAGGTGCTTCTGCCGTAATTGATAAGGATTTTGCCAGCTGTCTGCTTGCAAAAGAGCTGGATGCAGATATGCTGATCATCCTTACCGCTGTCGAAAAAGTTGCTGTCAACTTCGGCAAAGAAAACGAGAAATGGCTGGACGAAATGACTGTCGCAGAAGCACAGAAATATGTGGATGAGGGACAGTTTGCTCCCGGCTCCATGCTTCCTAAAGTACAGGCAGCTATGGACTTTGCAGCATCCGATGCTGAACGCACTGCCATGATCACGCTTCTCGAAAAAGCAAAAGACGGAATCCTCGGCAAAACAGGGACCCGTATCCATATGTAATATATGCAAATGACAAAAGGAGTATAATTCCGTTCATCTGATCGGGTTATACTCCTTTTATAATACACATTCTCTTACTTTTTCTCTTCTCTCAATTCCGGCAAAATCGTCAAAAGCATGGTAAAAAAGCAGGCGCATCCGCCAACCAGATTTGAGATTGGTTCTGCCCAGAACACACCATCTACACCAAATCCATTAACCTTCGGCAACAATATTGTCAAAGGCACCACAATGATCACCTTTCGGAAAATCGAAAAAAATGTTGCTCTTTTTGCCTTTCCAAGTGCTACAAATACAGCCTGCCCGGTAAACTGCAATGCCATAAAACAAAATCCAAAGAAATAAATGTGCAGCGCAGGTACTCCTTTTTCCAGAAGTACCGGATCACTGTTAAACAATCTGATAAAAAATCCCGGTGCAATCTTTATGATTCCCCACACAAACAATGCATAAGTAAAACATACGACCGTTACAAATTTGATTGCCTGTTTTACCTTTCCAAAAGCTTTTTCTCCGTAATTAAAACTCATAACCGGTGATGCACCATTTGTCAGACCATGTACCATCATCGTCGCAATATCACGCACGGAATTCAATACCGTCATAACACCTACATAAATATCTCCGCCATACATATGGAGCGTTGAATTACAGAAAATCTGTACCAGTCCATTTGTAAACTGCATCATAAATCCGGAAACTCCAAGCGCCATGATATCTTTTACACGCTTCCATTCAACTTTCATAGTCGCCCGGTTCAGCCGAAGCGTCACTCTCTTTCCTGTCAGAAATCTTAATACCCAGATTCCGGAACATATCTGCGAAAGAATCGTTGCAAGTGCAGCTCCTTTCACACCCATATGCATTCCGAATATAAATAACGGGTCCAGAATGATATTCAAAATTGCACCGATCAGTACGGTCATCATTCCCATATTCCCGAATCCCTGACAGTTAATAAACGGATTCAGTCCCAGCGAAATCATGACAAACGGTGTTCCAATCAGATAAATCTTTATATAATCACCCGCATACGAAAATGTCACATCACTTGCGCCAAATGCATACAAGATTGGCTTATAAAATAAATAGCTTACCGCCATCAGAATCATACTAGAGATCAAAAGCATAGAAAACGTATTTCCCATTAATTTTTCCGCCTCTTCATGATTTCCACGCCCCAGTTCCATTGCACAGAGCGGACTGCCGCCATTTCCAAACAGATATGTAAATGCCGTAATCATCGTGATCACCGGAAAGCAAATTCCCACGCCGGTCAGTGCCGTTGCACCGGCTCCCGGAATCCTTCCTATATACATACGGTCAACAATGTTGTACAGCAGATTTAAAAGCTGCGCCAATGTCATCGGAAGCGATACTTCAATAATGTTTCGGTAAACATTTCCTTTCGAAAAATCCGTCTGATGGACTTTCATTTTTTAGTCTCACCCTCTTTGTTATGTTACCATATATCACATTTCATTTTATTCTGTATATTATAGCACGCTCCTCTTTTTGTATCCAGTTATTCTTCTGTGCTCATTAAAATCTCTCCTTTCCCTCCTGGTTTTCAACATAATCCCACTGTTTTTTCATTTCTTTTTGTCATAAAACCACATTTTAAATGATTTAAAATCCACAAAAATACATAATTATCTCTTGTTTTTCACATCCAAAAACGGTATAATAGATTTAGTTTAGAATGATTTTTATATTCCAGAGTGAATAGATGGAGGTATTATGGCTGAAAATTATAATGGTATGGCAGTGGGGATTTTTGAACTTGACAGTTTTGCTGCCTGCTTCGTAGCACTTGACGCTGCTTCCAAAGCAGCAAATGTAAGAATCCAGAACATCGAACGTAACCGTCTTGGTGCAGGTGCATGTGTTAAAATGCGTGGTTCCGTTTCTGATGTAACAGCAGCTATGGAAGCTGCCATCCGCACCGCAGAGCCAATTGCAAAAGTAGTTTCTCATACAGTGATCGCATCCCCGGCACACGACACAGAACCGGCTATGTACATGACTGCAAACAAGTAATACCGAATCAAAATACGAATACATACTTAAAGCGAGGATTATACAATGAGATATGGAGCATTTGGATTAGTAGAAGTGGTCGGAAGCAGCAACGCTATCATCGTAACCGACCAGATGCTGAAAACAGCCGATGTGTCTTTTCTTACACGAAACGGCAAATGCGGCGGACATGAAACAGTTTTTGTGACAGGTGATGTTTCTGCAGTTACTGCAGCTGTACAGGCAGTCAAAGAAAACCCTCCGTGTGATGTCTGCTTCGCGGCAGTGATTTCCAATCCTTCTGAAGAAACAGTTCGTCTTGCTGAAGAAGACGCACAGAAACACGGATTTATGAAGAAAACTAATACAAAGAAATAATACTACTGATATTTTTTAATTATGATACACGATTATTTAAAAAGGAATAAAGTATGTATCCAGAATTCTTGGAACATACTCTATTCCTTTTTTGCATGGTCATCTTTTATTCTGCACCACTAACCCACTGTCGCAGCATTCCTGTCAAACGAAATCACAACGGTACATCTACATCCTGCTGTTCCCTCTCATCGCTTATTTTAAGATATGTCACATCTTCAGGATATCTTTTTATGATCTGTTTGCCTCCTTTATCACCGGTAATTTCCATCAGTTTTCTATAATATTTCTTAGAAAAAATACACGGATTTCCTGTTTTTTCGCCCCAAACGGTGCATGCCATTCCCTTGTTTTCGCTCTGAAACGCGTCATACAGTGCAATTATTGTTTCCGCCGTAAGCCATGGCTGATCGGATACCGTAAAGAGACATGCATCCGCGTCTTTTGCGATTTCCAGTCCGATCTGCATAGATGAGGCAATTCCTCTTTCCGGCTTTGGATTAAACAAAACTTCTGCGCCAGTCTCTTTTACTACATCTATAATCTCCGAATACTGCGGCTGTGTTACCACCACGATCCGGCTGTCCGGTATTCTTTCTGCTGCTTTCTGAAGCATTCTTAAAGTACGCTGATACATGGGCACTCCGTCAACCTCATACATCAGTTTATTAGAACCGAAGCGTCGGCTGTTTCCAGCCGCCAGCATGATAAGTGCCAATTTAACTCTCTTAGATGGCATCTGAGCTGCTCTCTTACGCTCTGTTTCAGACTTACCGCAGATATAATATTCTTTCTCTCTCAGGCTTCCCCAGGCTGCATGGATACCCTGTTCTTCCAGCCTGTCAGCAATACTCTCTGCTACCTGAGATTTTCCCGGGATATCTGCTTTATTCAGCAGTACACGGTATTCTCGTCCATACACGCATTTTTTGAGAGCTTCTGTGGATAATACAACCCTTACAATATCTTCTTCTGTAACCTTCTCTTCTGCCTCTTTTCCAAGAAAATCCGCAACATTCTCCGGTCTGTGGCATACTTCCTGTATTGGTTTTCCAGCCGCATCCATCCCTGCTACTGCAATCACCAGATCTGTCTGTCCCCAGATAACAGGTTCCCAGCTTGCCGGTACTTTCAACGGATATCTTTTTGCACCATCTGCTTCGATCAGCATCACATCCGCCAAAACTTTAATTTCTTTCAGCTTTTCTTCTGACAGTGCACCGATCTTACGTTTTTCTCTGTCCAATGAAGCAGCAATCGTATATCCGCATTCTTCCAGATTCTGCTTTATACTTATCATATCTCCATCTTCAGCAAACGGCCGATCCGGCTCATATGCCATGTGTGTAGTTGTGGTTATAAGCACCTTTTTGCCCACGGCCGTCAGCTCTTCCATTATCCGGAAAATCAGGCTTGTCTTCCCTCCTCCACCAACGACCGAAAGCACCGGATATCTGTCTGTATCTATATCCAGTGCTTTCAGGATGGAGTCCGTCCGTATCACGGCAGTACTCCTTCTGACAGTAAAATCTCAACTACACTTCCGGCAATGCAGCGCGCTTTATCTGAAATCGTGTCACAATTTTTCTTCTGTTCTTTACGTGGATCAATATCCGCGATCTTCATTCCTTCCGGCACCACGAATCCATCTCGGATGATACCTCGCAGTACACCGGTCAGTGATGCATATACCGGTGTTTCATCCACCATGGCAATGATCTGGTCTTTTTCCACAATATCACCGATTTCTGAATAATTGTGTATCATACCAGCTGCCGGTGAGTGAATCACACGCTCTTTTCCATATCCGGCAATAATCCCCGGAATTCCAGTATTCGGTACTGCCGTGCCTTTCTCTATCACTCTTCCGAGGTTATGTCCGCGCTGCGTTTCTACAACATAATCAACGTCCTTCTGTGCTGTAAATCCAGGTCCAAGTGCAATTGTCAGAGATGCCATATCTCTGGTTGTTCCCAGATTCTTTTTTGCAAGAATCGCATCGATCACTGCTGCCGGTTTTAAACTTTTTACCGATTCACCGGCTTCGTCTATAAGAATTGGAATTTCTCCTGCTGCCCATACTTTTGGGCATTCTTTTATATTTGTGATCAGACGTCCCGTCACCTCTTCTACATAAGAAGTGCCATCATAAACTGCTTCACCAAAAGATACCTTTCTCCGTATCGCACTTGGTCTTTCGCATTCCAGCACCAGCACCTGATATCCGCATTTATAAAGTCTGTGGATCACACCGCTCGCAAGATCTCCACCCCCACGTACGATCAGTGTTGTTTTTTGTTCCATCGTAAGCTATTCCTCTCTTGCTGTCATTTTCAATATTTTTACTCTGCTTTTTCCGCATTTTCACGCATAACTTTTTCCACTGCATTAACAATATTCTGATATCCAGTGCAGCGGCAGAGATTTCCGGACATTTTTTTCTTGATTTCTTCCCGCGAAAGCTCTTTTCCCTGCTCCAGAAGAACCGTTGCCGACATAATAAAACCCGGTGTACAGAACCCGCACTGCACCGCACCCTCTTCAATAAAAGCTTCCTGTATTCGTGTCAGCTCACCGTTTTTTTCCAGGCCTTCCAGTGTGCGGATGTTTTTGCCCTCCGCCCAGACCGCCAGATAAATACAGGAATCAATGGTTTCACCATCGATGATCACGGTACAGGCGCCACACTCTCCGACTTCACAGCCTCTCTTTACAGAGGTCAGCCCGAGGTGATTACGAAGCATATCCAAAAGAGATTCTCTCGGATCAACATACTCTGCCACTTCTTCTCCATTTACCACGCACTGAACAAGTATTTTTTCTTTTTTCATGCTTCTTCACCTCCCTTACAGGTATCCTCTCCGGCAAGCTCTGCTGTACGAATCAGCGCTCTTTTTGCAATTTCTCCGCCAATCTGAAGGCGGAAATCTCTCGAAGCTCTCCAGGAATCTCTCGGATGAATTTCACCTCGAACGCTTTCTTCCAGTTCCTGATAAAGACCCTCATCCAAAGTCCTGCCTTTCAGCTTTTCTTCCGTCTCCACACATCTGTACGGAACCGGTGCCGCTACACCGAAGGTAATGCGTACATCTTCCAGAATGTTTTTTGCTGTGTCAATTTTGCTGACCACACTGCAGCTCAACGTTGCAATATCCATTGCATTTCGCATCGAATATTTAATATAGTGTCCGTGATATCCTGCATATTCTTTTTTGGGAATCACCACATGGGTAAGTACCTCGCCCGGATGCAGGTCCACGCGTCCCGGTCCCAGATAAAATTCCCGTACCGGTGCAATCCTGCCTCCGTCTTCATTTGCAATATGCAGAAGTGAATTGTAGGAAAAAACCGTTGGTACACTGTCCGCACTGACCGCTCCATTACAGATATTTCCACCAATCGTACCTATATTTCGAATCTGCGGACCGCCAACCTGGTCAACTGCTTCTCCCAGAACCGGAATGTATTTCTGTATGATCGGATCCGCTGTAATATGTGAAAATACAGTTCCTGCGCCAATCAGAATATCGCCGTCCTCGTTCCTTGTAATACCTTTAATTTCCTCAACATCCCGGATGGATACCAGAGAAGTACCTGCCATTCTGCCCTCACGGATCTTGATCAGGACGTCACTGCCACCTGATATAATTCTGGCATCCGGGTGTTCTTTCAGAAGCGAGACTGCCTCTGATACGGTTTTTGCATTATAGTATTTCTCAATATCATACATAATCTGCGCCCCCTCTCAGATAAGTCCTGCTTTTTTGAATCCGTCGATCAGACGCTGTGGTGTCAGCGGATTTTCATTAAATGCAACACCGGTTGCATGAAGCACTGCATTACGAATCGCCGGTGCGCTCGGAATTGCCGGCGGTTCTCCAAGAGCTTTGTTTCCATATGGACCCATCGGATCATCCATTTCCACAAAATCGGCTTTGATGTCCGGCGTATCCAGCATCGTCATCAGTTTATAGTCCAGAAGATTACCATTTAAAGGTCTTCCTGTCTTTTCGTCAAGAATCAGCTGCTCACTGATACCATAGCCCATACCCATCGACATACCACCATGTACCTGCATTTCGGCAAGCTGTGGATTCAGAAGTTTCCCGCTGTCATGTACATTGATGATATGAAGAATTTTTATCTTTCCAAGCTTTATGTCGACTTCAACTTCAGCAAAGCAACAACCGGTTGCAATTGTGTTTTTCTTTACCTGCTCAGATACTTCTGCTGTCAGAACAGATGAATTTGTCAGGCTGTAGTAACTCTCTTCTGCCAGTGCAGCAAGTGAAATTGCCTGCTCTTCGCCTGCCCAGATCCAGTTGTCACGAAGACTTAATTCTCTGGTATCTACCTCAGGCAGTAAAGTCTTTGCATAAGCCAGAATCTTGTCTCTTAAAATTTCTGCACAGTGTTTCACTGCGGTTCCGGTTACAAAAGACTGTCTGGAAGCATAGGCTCCCGTATCAAACGGGGATACGTCCGTATCCTGCACAGTCTGGATGTGTACATGCGCCATATCTGTATGTAATGTCTCTGCAACCATCTGTGAAAATACAGTATCCGCTCCCTGTCCGATTTCCGTCGCCCCCAGCTGAAGCTGCACGCTGCCATCCTGATTCAGAGAAAGGCGTGCTCCCGCGATTTCCAGCGAGATCGGCCACACACCGGTTTTATAAGAAAACAGAGCCATTCCAACACCACGGCGTACCGTTCCTGTCTGCTTTGCATATTTTTTTCTTTTTTCATCCCAGTGAATGTATTCCGCACCCTTTTTCAGACATTCAAAAATACCGTTCGTATTTGCAGCGATCGGTTTCAGATAACGGTCTTCATAATATCCTTCAATTAAGTTTTTCCTGCGAAACTCCAGTGGATCCATGTGGATTTCTTTTGCCACATCATCCATAAAGCTCTCAATAGCAAAACATACCTGCGGAATGCCGTAACCTCGCATTGCACCACCTACCGGTGTATTGGTATAGATCGTATAAGCCTCTCCCCGGATATTAGGACAGGCATATTGCAGTCTCCACGAAGTAAGACCATTCGCAGCGATTGCATGGCCATGTGATGCATAAGCTCCCTGATTAGAATAAGAATGCATATCTTTTGCAACAAGTTTCCCCTCTTTGTCTACACCTGCTGCAAGATCAAATTCGATGGAATGACGGGTTCTTGTATTGCAGAAAGTTTCTTCCCTGCTGACATCCAGTTTGACCGGTCTGCCGCCTACCTGTGTTGTCAGAAAAGCATTTAAAGGCTCATATAAAACATCCTGTTTATTTCCGAATCCGCCTCCGATATACGGCTTGATCACACGGACATTGCCCCACGGAATTCCCAGTGCCTGACCGATGACACGGCGCACAATATGCGGAATCTGAGTGGAAGTCACCACTACGATCCGTCCTTTTTCCATATAAGCATACGAGATCGGGTTTTCGATATGACAGTGCTGTACAATCGGAGTCTTATATGTGCCTTTTACCACCGTTTCGGCTTCTTCCATACCCTTATCAACATCTCCGATAAAGTAATTGGAACGGGCAAGTACATTATCTTTTTTATCGAAATGAATTGGTGGTTTGCTGCCATACATGGATTTTCGCGGATGGATTTCCACCGGATATTCTTCATATTCCACCTTGATCTTTTTCAACGCTCTGGATGCAATAATTTCATCCTCTGCAACAACCGCTGCAATATCATCTCCATAATAGCGCACGCGACCGGTCAGCAGATTCCTGTCTGCCACATCCTGATGTGCCAGTTCCACAGACCATGGATGTCCCGGTGTCGGATAGCAATGATCCGGGACATCATGGAACGTCACAACCTTCACCACCCCTTCCATGATCTCGGCCTCACTTGTATCAATAGATTTTACGATTCCATTTCCAATTGTTGCATGCAGCACTTTCGCCACCAGACATTTTTTCGGAAGTAGATCTTCTGTAAATTTTGCTCTTCCGGTGACTTTCTCATATGCGTCTACACGCGGAACACTTTTTCCAATCATGATTACTCACCTTCTTCATAAAATTTTCTCAATAAAATCTTTTGAATAGAAAAAAGAACCTACCTGTTAAAATACTTCTGTCATTTTATTTCTGTATATATTCCGCGCAGATCATAAATCGCATGCCGTGGACATTTCACTGCGCACATCCCACAGCTTAAACACAGTTCTTCATTGATCACGGCATGATTCTCTGTAACCCGAATGGCTCCTGCCGTACAGGTCTTTTCGCAGATACCGCAGCCGATACAACTTACTTCACACTGTTTCTTTGCCGCTGCTCCTTTGCTCTTATTTGAGCATTTTACAACAATATAGTTTGCACATTCATGAATGTGAATAATCTCTTGCGGACAGACCTTTGCGCATTTCCCGCAGGCAATACATTTCTCTTCATCCACTTCTGCCACGCCATATTCATTTAGAAAAATCGCCCCGAATTTACATTCCTGTATGCAGGCGCCACAGCCGATACAGCCATCAGCGCATCCCTGTCCGTCTTTTGCCGTCCGACACCCACCATTACACGCCACAAGGGCTGCACATTGAATTTGACGGACATTTCCAATGTAAA
>OLPC01003471.1_pt1 | contig 10367 bp, 15 predicted proteins | sample 1672341 | NCBI WGS metagenome assembly OLPC01 (sample SAMEA3136673, study PRJEB25190) | human gut metagenome | reverse complement strand
TTTCCAGCGAAGGGATCAGGTGTATTTCGTGAACAAGCGAGAGGATGGAAGCAGTGATTTGTATTCTCTGTTTGATTTCAAGGATTTCCGGGACACGCTGGATATGGAGAAGGCTTATCTGCAGGGACGCTTTGATGCTATTCCTTATATTTCGACTCTAACACTTTAGGAATATGGCAAGAGTACAAAGAACTTCTAAAGGTAAGACAATGAAGCCCAACTATTTCGTCTTTTGCGAGGGTGAAACAGAGGTCGCTTATGTTGAAATGCTGAGAGCGCATTATCGTCTTCCTATTCATATCATACCTAAGCGTACATTGCTTAATGTTACACCTGCTCTGATAAGTAGGTGCAAGGCTAATTATGTGGAGACAAAGCATGATATGACATTCTTGATGTATGATTTGGATGTGCCTTCTGTTCTTAGCAGATTACAGAAGATGCCTGGGGCTATACTGCTTTGCTCCAATCCTTGTGTTGAATTATGGTTGTTGTTACATTATACAGACCAACGAGCTGAAATCGGAAGTGCCGATTGCGTATCTAAGTTGTCTGGATATATTAAGCAATACAAGAAAGGCAAGTTATCCATTGAGGATAAATTAAGTTTGATGGACAATGTTACGATTGCCAGTAAAAGGGCAAAATAAATGTCCCCATATAAGAATCCTTCAACTACAATTTATGAGTTGATAGAAGAACTTGATAAGTTGAAGGGTAAAAATTAAAGGTTAGAGTCGGCTTTGTTTATATATAAAGCCGACTTTAATCTATTTAGATATTCGTCTATTTTTCTTCCGTACATTCCGCACACAGTGTATTCGCAATTGGAATTAGTTATGGATTTCTCCCATTCCATATATTATTTCATTGTATTCATGTGGACGTGAATACATGTATATATGTATATGTGTGTACATGAATACACATTCAAAAGCCGTAAAATGCCGAAAAAGAGACTCTTTAAAGCCTTTTTTCTGGAAAAATGCCCTAAAAACAACTTTTTTGAAACTTTTTTCCTGCTACGAAAAAAGACTTCACTCTCCCTTTCTACCTTTGCATCGTCAAAACAAGGAAGTATGGGTGAGTGGCTTAAACCAGCACACTGCTAACGTGCCGAACCGAAAGGTTCCGAAGGTTCGAATCCTTCTGCTTCCGCACATTGGCTCGTTAGCTCTGTTGGATCAGAGCACGACGCTACGAACGTCGGTGTCGGGAGTTCGAGTCTCTCACGAGTCACAATAACGGAGGTTTGGCAGAGTTGGTCTATTGCACCGGTCTTGAAAACCGGCAGGCGGCAACGTCTCAAAGGTTCGAATCCTTTAGCCTCCGCAAACTTGCCCTATCGCATAACGGTAGTGCGGCAGATTCTGGATCTGCAAGAGGTGGTTCGATTCCATCTGGGGCAACATCAGTAAGGAGCTTTGGCAGACTTGGTGTATGCGCGGGACTGAAAATCCCGAGAACGTGGTTCGAATCCACGAGGCTCCACTTAAAAATTCGGGAGTGCTCCAGTGGCAACGAGGGTGGACTGGAGTTCCTTGAGCTTGCGAAAAAATCCGCTGTCTGATGACTTCGTAGGTTCGAGTCCTACCTCCCGAACTCAACTTGCCCTATGGTATAATGGTAGCACAACGGGTTTTGGTCCTGTTAGCGAAGGTTCGATTCCTTCTGGGGCGACAAGTTAAGAAACAACTTCATGGTGTAATTGGTAGCATACCAGATTTCGGTTCTGGAGGTGGTGGTTCGAATCCATCTGGAGTTTATATGGAGTTTGTAGCTCAGTTGGTAGAGTGCCAGGTTGTGGCTCTGGTGGTCATGGGTTCGATCCCCATCAAACTCCCAAATGCTTCAATAGCACAGTGGTAGTGCAGCTCCCTTGTAATGAGCAGGTCGTAGGTCCGAATCCTACTTGAAGCTCCACATAAGAAAGGCTTCTTTTCAGGCAGTTTTGCTTGAAAAGAAGTCTTTCAACTTTCTTGTAAGACGATGTCTCGTTGATGTTCGTTCATAATTTTCCTCCTTTATCCTTACACAAAGTTCAGAATAGATTTGAGTCTGTCCTGTACCTTGTTGAGCACCTGGATGGTGTCTTCGTTGTTCTTATCCTTCTTGTTTTCAAGAAGAATGATAGCCTTCTTTATCAGCTTGCAGTCCTCTATGGATAAAGGCATTTCAGTGATAGAATAGTCTGGATCAGCGTATCTGTAGTATATTCTATCATAAACCTCGATAGGAGCATTGTAGCCCAGTTTGTCAGATCTCATAATCTGTATGTCCATCTGAACAGTTCTGGCGCATACTCCTTTGGTGATTCCCTCCATGTCGTAGAGTGCATCGCTACATGCCTCCACGAGATCATCGAGAGTCCATCTTCTGTATCTGTTTCTCAAACAGTTGTCTATAGTTTTGTACCTTATTAAGGCATTCTTATTTGCTGGCATAGTTCTTTCATTTTAAACGTAAAAAATGGTTGGATTTCATCCAGCTTTTTCTCGCCTTGTCAGAGCAGATGCAAGCAGTTGACTAAAAGAAAAAGTTGGATTCTCCCGGCAAGGAAACTCCAACTCTTCAATATCATCTTTGTTCTCTGTGGGGGCACGCTGTTACGATGCCCGATAGAAATAACTATGCGAATAATGATGTGGGAATCCTATACCGGCTGTATCTGATGTACTTGATGTATGTACATAACTATTCCGCTCAAAGCGTCGATAGCTCTGAACGAAAGATTGTGATGTTATGTGCATATTTAAATTCATTTCCGTATAGGATTTTTATTGTATTTTACTTCTAAATTCTTTTAACGGGTGCAAAGATACAAAAATAGTGCGAAATCTTTTTGCGTAGCAGCAAAAAATGGTATAAACATGCGGATTTTAAGCAAAAAGAGCAGTCCTGATAGTGATAATCGGCTGATTTTCCCTGATAATGCTTCGCCCCACGCCATGAAGGATGCTACTGGAGTTCCACCTAATAGACTTTGCATTTATGTCAGCAGAGCATGACGTAAGTGCAAAGTCCCTCAGTCGGAAGGTGCCCACGAAACGACATACGGTTGCTTACAAACTGAGTAGGTGGGACGCAAGCGATTCCCACTTAATCAGTTTGACACTACTGCATGTCCATTCGTCGAGAAGGGCACTGGCTCACAGCATCCTCCTTCATTTTCCCTACCTTCCACCTTATTATAATATAATGGTATTCCTCTTTATAAGCATTCTGTCTTTCCTAAATAAATCTTTCGGCTTTCCTTCTTTATAATCATCGCCCACGCCATAGTCCAGTAAGCATGAACAGTTAGCCAGGGTGTTGTTCTTTCGCAGGCCGATTTTATCGACTTACGAAAGAACAACACGCTGGCTTTTTAAACTGTTGATACTTGCTTGGCCTATTCCCACCCGGCTTTTCTATCCCTGCAGTCATTCCCTGTTATACTTTTTCTTCTTACTGAAACCAGAAGGCTTTGATTCCGTATCGTCTTTGGGATTTCGGGATTCTTTTTCTGCAAAGTTATCGCGTATTTGGCAAATAGCAAGTCGTGATTCGGTAACAATCTTCCTTTTCCTTGAAAAGAGTATTCTTCCCATCAGACTTGCCTTATTGCCTTGTACGCACTTTGAAAAGCAGAAAAAGCTTCCCGATCCCAAGTCCGAAAGGACTTAACGAAAGGGAGAAAAAATTTAGAGACTATGGCAAAAGATTTCAACAACCGCCTGATTACTCCAGAATTGGAGAAGGCAATGCAGGACTATCCGCTCTATTCCCAGGATAGCAAGAAGAAGGATGCAGTTTGCATCGCAGTGTTTTTCATCGGCAACGCTCGCTGGTACATTCTTGAAGGACAGCGAGAGAATGATGATTTTGTGCTCTTTGGCATCGTTGTAGGTTTGGCTGAGACTGAATACAGCTACATTTCTGCCAATGAAATGGCAAGTGTGGAGTTGGACGCAACCAAGTTCGGACTCGGCAAGGTCAGAGTGGAGCAGAGAAAGCCATTCCAACCATGTCAGCTTTCTGAAATCATCGACAGAGAGTTGCAGTCTTTCCTCAGCAGACTTTACGATTGAAAATATTTTTCATGGTGGGTAGTGGCTGATGGCTACTACCTGCCAATAACAATAATTAAAGCAATGAACATGGTACAGGTTTACATTAAGGGACAGGAGGATAAGGAGTTGAGCAGCTTTTTGCGCTATTATCCGGTACGTATCAAGAACATCGGTATGGATGCATTCTTCGACCGCCAGGTTATCTATGATTTCAAGGATGGTCGAAACCATGCAGATGTGGCGAAGTGCGTGGCAAAGATGCTTGTCAAGAAGTTTGGCCGTAAGGTTCGCAGCGTTGTCTTCTCTTGTGTTCCTGCAAGCAGCCAGGAACGTAACGAGGCACGCAACAAGAACTTCTCTGAACTGGTCTGCAAGTTTTCCGGAGCAATCAACGGCTTTTCCAATGTCAAGGTTGTTGGCGAACGTACCGCTGTTCATGGCACAAAGGTAAAGAAGGATGAGCGAGAAAAGCGCTTGAAGGAAAAGAATAATATTGAGGTGGATGCGAACTTCTTCAAAAACAAGATAGTCTGCATTTGGGACGATGTGGTTACTACCGGCACTTCATTCTGTGCCTACACCGCACAATTAGAACAAGTCGGGGCACACGTAACAAACGGCATTTTCCTCGGCAAGACATCATATAAATATGTACAGCAATGAGAAGAAAGAACATGACAAAGTTTGACAAGGCTGTTTCGGCAGCCTTTACAGGTCATCGCTTTTACAACTTCTCGCAGCAGGAGGTCATAAGAGAGCGATTGACCAAAGCCATCCTCGAAGCTTACGAGCATGGCATCAGCAATTTTATTTCGGGATTTGCCATCGGCATTGACTTGATGGCAGCCCAGATAGTGCAGTCGCTGAAACCTTCCTGCCCGGGAATGACGCTTACCGCAGCCATTCCTTTCAGAGGTCAGGCAGATAGGTTCAAGCCCTGCGAAAGGATGGTTTATGATGGATTGATGGCTTCTGCAGATGAGGTGATCATCCTTTCAGAATACTATTACACCCGATGTTTTCTTGACCGAGACGAGTTCATGGTTGAGAATACATCCCTTCTCATAGCCTTCTATGATGGGAGAGAGAAGGGTGGAACCTACTACACTTTCAAAAAAGCCAACTGTTTAGGCATTCCGGTTGTGAATATATATTGAATAACTCGCTAAATATCAAGCTTATGAATGAATTTGTTGACATCATCGTTATCTACATCGTTCTCCGTGCCATCCTCGCCTTCCTGGGCGCATGGTGGCATGGTGACGGACGCAACGATTTCAGACGAGACCGATAAAGGGTTGGTCTCAATAGTTTTGTGTACTATTACGGATAAAGTTTCTGACATTTTCTCTCTTCTTTTTATTTGTTTCTATTCTATTTTTTATTTGTGGGTGCAAAATTACTGCTAATCTCGAACAATATTATCCGTTATATTTGCGTTATCATAGTGGATATTTGCACAAACGCAGATAAATGGAGATTATGCCTATATTAGAACGAAAGATTGCGCACAAAATGACAACTTTGTGCAGCCATATGACTTATCCGGAGTTCGTGCTGCCCCTGCATAAGCATGCGGAGTATCAACTGATAATTTTCACCCACGGCAGCGGAAAGCAGTTCGTGGGCGAGGGCGTTGCGCCTTATGCAGAAGGTGATGTTGCGCTGATAGGAAGCTATGTTCCGCATCTTCATCTTTGTAAAAGCAGGATGAAGAGTGGGGAGAATGCTGGGAGGGAAGTACTTAAACCATGGCTTGAAACAGAACTTGAAGATAAGCTGTATAGTAGCGGCGAAGCCATCCAGTTCAGTCCTCAATTGTTTCCTTCGTCTCTTTTGAATTTACCCGATTACGCCCATATTTCAGAGCTTCTTTCAAAGAGCCAGTATGTAATACGGTTTTATGATGAGGGTTTGTATGATGAACTCTTAGAGATGATGAAGGCTTTCGATTCATCCACCCACACCTCACGGCTTATCATCCTGCTCCAGATTCTCGACCGCCTGCATCATTGCAAGAAAACGCAACTCCTGTCGCCTACGGCTTACAGCAATGCTAATCGTCAACCCGAGTTGGAGGAGCCTATCGGCAGAATCTACACCTATTTATATAATAACTTCCGTGAGAAGGTGGTGCTGAAGGATGTTGCCGATTTTGTAGGTCAGAATCCGACTTCGCTTTGCCGTTATTTCAAGAAATCCACCGATAAGAGCATCTTCCAGGTGCTGGCAGAAATCCGTATCGAGTACGCCTGTAGGCTGCTTGCCAATTCAGATTTGACTATCACAGAAGTGTCTTTCAGTTCCGGCTACAATACGCCGACTCTCTTTTTTGAGCAGTTTCAGAAGACCATCCATCTTACTCCTGCTGAATATCGCAGGGAAATTAACGGAACTGCTAAGTGATGGCTAAAATTGAAAAGATACTCTATGATAATGCAAATATACAGAACTCTGCTATGAGAAAAAAGCTGTAACTTTGCACCGTCAAAAAAATAGTTGAATTTAAAGATTAGTTTAATCATGGAAAAGGAAATATTATTGAATAATGGAGTGAAGATTCCTACACCGGGTTTCGGAACGTTTCTTACTCCTGATGGCGCAACCTGCGTTGAAGCTGTGAAAGCTGCCATCGCTGCAGGCTACACCCACATCGACACCGCTGCTGTCTATAAAAATGAGAAGAGCGTGGGCGAGGGAATCAAGGAAAGTGGGATCAAGCGTGAGAATCTCTTTGTTACCAGCAAGGTTTGGAACACAGAGCGTGGCTACGACAAGACCTTGAAGGCGTTTGACAAGACTTTGAGTGATTTGCAGCTTGATTATCTCGACCTCTACCTCATCCATTGGCCAGCCAACGAGTTGCAGTTTGGCAAGGATGCAAATCAGCAGAATGTAGATACTTGGAAAGCGATGGAGCGTCTGCATGAAGAGGGCTTGATTCGCAGCATCGGTCTTTCTAACTTCATGCAGCATCATGCAGAGCCAGTAATGGCGAAGGCAAACATCTGTCCAATGGTTGACCAGATAGAGTATCATCCTGGATTCACCCAGAAGGAGTGTGTTGAGTTCTGCAAGAAGAACAACATTCTTGTGGAAGCATGGAGCCCATTGGGAAGAGGTAATGTCTTGGATAATCCTCTCTTGAAGTCGATTGCTGCTAGCCATGGCAAGAGTGTAGCTCAGGTAGTTATCCGTTGGGTGATGCAGACAGGCGTGCTGCCACTGGCAAAGTCGGTTACTCCAAGCCGAATCAAGGAAAACATCGATGTATTCGACTTTGAACTCTCTCAGCAGGAAATGTTTGAAATCGCATCGCTGAAGGCAGACAGAATAGGTTCAGACCCCGATACATGTGACTTCTAACACGGTATGGTTTGGAGTGAAATGCTCTCAAAACATATAAGATGAAAATGTAAAAAGTAACGGAGATAATTCATATTCTCCGTTACTTTTTACTTAAAACATTCACTTTTGGTGTTATTGAGTTTCCCTCAGTTCTTCTATGAGATTTTCAAGAATATAATCATCGCTCATAAGCTGTAAACCATATTTGGGGTCAGACATCTTGAATAACTGGAAATCCTTAATGACCTTAATGACCGTGACCTTAATGACCGGAAAACGCCCCTAAACATTCATTTGTTTTTCTGATGAAACTCCTTCCTTGTCTTGGCCATTGCTTCCGTAGCCCTATCGTGGGTCTCTATCAGCAATGGGCTTTTGTGATATTGCACAATCTTGACCCCGACTGAGTTGTGCCTTTTCTTTTCCTCGATGCATTGAATGATCAAGTCTGGATTTGCCGACTTTGATGTTGGAGTCTTGTCAAAGTTCTGAATATAGGCAGCGTTGGTCAGGAAGAGAATGTCGGAATCTTCCGGGATTTCCTGCATTACCTTGATCATGAGGGTTAGCATCATGCGGAACTCCGTGGTGTGTAGGTTGCTGATTACATCACGGCTGATGATGTTGCCGTTATGCTCAATTACAACGGCAGCACCACCAGCTCGCTCTTTATGGCCATAATCACATGAACCACCTATCCAAACGTAATATATAGAAGTGTTTTGTGTCATAATTATTTATCATCCAATCTCTATATACATCTCGAATTATAGAGATAATCCCATACTTCCTGAGTAGTATAAGTTATTCTCCTTGGCAATACTGATCAACCTATTACGTTCCTCTTCCTCAGCAGCTCGCGAGCTTTGCCTGATATTTCCATGTCGTTGAGGGGATATCCCAGTCTCAAACACTCGAATATCGCTTCGGTCGCTATTTGCCTGTATTTTTTGCTCACGTTCATAAGATACTGCAGAGCTGTTTGACCGTTTACCAAATATATAGTCGATAATTTTTCTTCCATAATTCTCCATTCTAATGATTTTTATGCAAATATACACCAATTATTTTGAAATAAACAATTTTTTAGCTAAATTTATCATATAAGAGTGAGCTTGTTTCTAAGAGTCTCTTTATTCTGTAGGTTTCACCACAGCTCTCCACTCCATAAACTGCTTGGTTGTTTCTCCGCTATGATGGTCGAGGAAGAGACTGTGGGCGGTGTCGAGCGCAGCAATCTTCTGCATGTCCTCAGCATCAAGTTCAAAGTCGAAGAGATTCAGATTCTCCTGCATTCGTTCCTTATGAACGGTCGTCGGGATGATGATTACATCGCTCTGCAGCAGCCAGCGTAAGGCTACCTGTGCAGCAGTTTTGCCATATTTCTCGCCAATCTGGGTGAGGGTAGGGTTGGTAAACATTCCGTTCTGACCTTCTGCCAAAGGAGCCCATGCCATGAGCTTGGTGCCAAACTCATTCATGAATTTTCGGGTCTCGTGCTGCTGGTTGAACACGTGTGTCTCCATCTGGTTCACCATCGGCGCAACCTCCATGTTTGAAGCCAGGTCTATGAGATGATCAGGGAAGAAGTTGCTCACTCCGATGGCACGAAACTTTCCTGCCTTGTAAGCTTTTTCCAAGTCACGATAGGCACCGTAGCGGTCGCAGTAAGGCTGGTGGAGGAGCATCAGGTCGATGTAGTCAGTCTGCAGTTTGCGCAGACTCTCGTCGATGCTCTTCATGGTCTGTCCATCGCCATAGTTGGAAGGCCAGACCTTTGAAACGAGGAAAATCTCATCACGATTCACGCCGCTCTTCTTCCATGCGTTGCCCACGGCTTCCTCGTTGAGATAAGCCTGCGCAGTATCTATCATCCGATAGCCCACGCTGAGAGCATCCATCACGCAACGCTCAACTCATCCGGTTCCACCTGATAAACACCATAACCCAGTTGCGGCATTTCCACGCCATTGCTTAACTTTATCTTCTTCATAATCTATATGTTTTAATGTTTGTTATTCCATTCTGCCATATTTCATTTCCACGCCTTCTTTATCATACTGCTTGCGCTTGCCGGTTGGTGGCTCAGTAAGTGTGATGCGAACTACAGCCGTGCGTGATAGGGAACGGGCGATGCTCTCGTCGAAAGCATCCATGTGTTGAGGAAGGAAACGCTCACAGATTAGGCGGAGACCATGAATCTTCTCTGCATCCTCGGTCACGATTTCTGCCTTGCCGAATGCAATGGCTGATTTGTATTGCAGGGTGAAACTCCCGTCCTTCGGACCAACCGTAGGCGCACAACGGGTTACGGCCGAAAGGCAAACCTCTGGATGAGCCTTGATTACCTCCAACTTCTTGCCTTCCAAGGCACCATGAAAATACCAATTCACATCATCATCAGATGCGAGCGACAGCGGTAAGCCGTAAGGTTTGCCGTCTTCGTCAATAAAACTGACAGTTATATACGGAGCCTTGTGCATTACTTCCAATGCCCACCCACTATCCATTGCTCTTGATTCTTTTCTCATTTTTATCCTATTAATTTAATAATCTGTTTATCCGAAGCATCAGGCAGGATTTCTTTCAGATGTTCGAAAATCCTCTGATAAGATTCCTGGGGAGTTCGGTTGCATTGGCAAGCCTCCCTGCCATAGAGATCTTCGGGAGTATTCAGCAGCGACCATCCCCAGCCATATTCGTGATTGTGCTTGTCACGAGGATAGATGAAATCCTCGGTCACGATATAAGTTGCCATTTCCAGTCGGGTGAGATAACCTTCAAACTTGCTTCTCATTCCCTTTCCCGTGAAACCGCAGGCTGCCCGAAGTCCTCTCGTGATGAGACTGCCAGTAGATTGAAGCGTGCAGAGAATGGCTCCTTCTATCGATTCTTCATCCGGACGGGGGGATTTGCTTCTTCTGTAGTTGCAGAAGTCCGGCCACCATTCCTGGCTGATGAATCCTG